>Ga0307975_1000758_pt1 | contig 17525 bp, 21 predicted proteins | sample OrgLakmetagen917_FD_201825 | JGI IMG/M metagenome (GOLD analysis project Ga0307975, IMG submission 201825) | Saline water microbial communities from Organic Lake, Antarctica - #917 | ecosystem: Environmental > Aquatic > Non-marine Saline and Alkaline > Saline | place: Antarctica: Organic Lake... | reverse complement strand
CACCCAGTCAAAGGTCTGCTCGAGCCGGGAGATCGACGCCGCCGAAGGCCAGACGCGCATGGGTTGCGGTTCCATCGCTGCGATTTCGCGGCTGGTCCGCACGATGTCCGGCCATGCGTTGAAATACCCACGGGCCTTCACCGGCGGTAGCTTCCGGAGGGTGCGGAACGCTTCTTCGAAATGATCGGCGACATCGTCAGCAGTCCAGATGTGATCAGCCATGGCGCACCTCCCCTGCTGGGCGCGGCCCGTACAGTTTCTTACCCAGTTGTTCGACCAGCTCCCGTTCGGGCCAGGTCAGGCGGTGATCGTGGATGTTGACGGCCAGCACGCCCTGCTCACGCCAGCCCTCCCGTTTGACCCGCTCGGGGTCACGGCGCTTACCGCCATAGCCTTTGGGGGTGAACCTCATGCTGTACCTCCCCGGGTCTCGATGGCCCAGTGAAGGATGGCGATGGCGTCAGCCTCATTGTCGTCGGACGGGCTGAACCCTCGGGCGCGCGCTGCGTCGATCATCGCCTGCTTGGGAGCGTTCCCCTTGCCGGTCGCGTGGCGCTTAATGGTCCCGACCGGCACGCCCTCATATGGAATGCCCCTGAGTTCGGCCCAGCTGGTCAGCGACGCCATCAGGCCCCCATAGACATGAGCCGCGTCGGTGCCTGCATGGCGACGGACTTCCTCGAACCAGATCGCCGCGCAAGGTCCCGATAGCCGATCCAATTCGGTCAGCCAGTTGGTGAAGCGCAGATAGCGCATGCCACCGCCATCGTAGCGTCCAGGTTTGAACGACGCCGTACCGGTGGTGATCAGCCCCTCGAAGGTCCGGAGCGCCCAGCCCGTCGTGGTTCCAAGATCGAGCGCCAAAATGCAGCGCGGGTTTTGTGATTGGGTCATGACGACCTCCTCTTCGGTTTGCCGGGCTAGGCGAGAGGGCTGGCCGGTGAAGGCTGCGGTCTCGCCAGGCCCCGAAGGGTGGTCTGGTCACGTCAGGCGCAGGGCGATCGGGTCGCACTGCGAATTGTTCTTGGGCTTCAAAGTCCTCCTGTGAAGGATTGGAGCCACTAACCCATTGCCTAGTCTCTATAATATATAATTATTCAATTATTATATAGTTATAGAGGGTGTCTCTCTATTTCTAATCGCGCGCGCATACACGCGAGGGGTATAGATATCCTCTTGAAAGATTGAAAAATGTGAAGGAATTATTTTTTGGGATATCTTTCATACGGTTAGGCGGAATTAGAGTTCCTTCTGACTGACTTTGCGCCCTGAAGCATCTCGCCAGGGGCCCATCCAGCGAGCCATCCGGTAGACCATGGCCTGCCTCGTCGATGATCCCCGCATACCCGTCGTGACGTCCCCGGTTTCGATCAGGGTGAGCAGGATCTCATCGCGGTCGCGGGATTTCAGCCACTGGGAGGCACGCGTGATTTCCGACTTGGTGATCCCGTTCGCCCCCGCAGCGCGGATGACCTCCTTGAGCCGTTTCAGGTGAGCCTCAGTCTCTGTGTCGGCCACATGACGCTCGACAGCCTCCATAGTCCGCCGCGCATAGTGGCGCACGAAATCTATCGCCCAGTCCGCCGCCGAGAGGTCGATCTCGGGTTTTGCCGGGTCGCGCCCAACCGCTACGATCAGCGCCAGCTTCAACGCGTTTTCTCCAATGCGCGCCAGGATCGCCGTGAATGCTGTCCCGGCTGCAGCCCGCAATTCCTCCGTCAATTCGGCACTCAGCGCTTTGAAACGCGCCCTGGCTTCATCGGTCATGGGCACGATGATCGGATTTACTGTCGTGTTCTGATCGGCCGTCTTGCCCGCAAGATTGCCCTTCTGGTGACCACCCCCGGCGGCCACGCCCTGCAATCCGTGGATCAGCGCTGGCGGTGCCTGGCGGATGCCAACGGCGATGTTCTCGTCCGGGTAATCCTCGTCGCTGGGCAGGATCAGAAAACGCGCAAGCGATCCGTCGACCACATTTGCCCCCTGCAGCGCGCCCCAGAAGTGCAAGGGCGTCGTGGTGCCATAGACGCAAAGACAGGGTTGTACGATATCCCGCCGCTCGTTCGACCCATCACGGTTGGCATATTCAGCGCCGAGGAAGATCCCGCCCGCTGCGGTGTAGAGCTCGGTCATGTTGTCGAGAATTTCGGTGATATGGCGCGGACTGCGCCGTCGATCGGCTGCCGCCGCCAGGAACATGCCGAATTCGTCGATCTGGAACAGGATTGCGGGCTGGCGGTGCAGCGCGGTCAGAAGACCCGCCCCGGAGGCGATCTTGTTGCCACCGAGATGATGCGCCAGCCCCGCCTCGAAGAAGACCTCGTTGATGATCTCGCGGGCGTGGTTTTTCCCCGATCCGCTGTCGGCGATGCCGACGACATACAGGTTCGAACGCAGGTTGCTTTCGGTCCTATACTGCCGCCCCATAAGAGCGCCGATCGCACAGAGGCTTGCTCCAAGCGACAAAAGCGGCTGTGGTCGTCGGGCCGTAGACAACATGTAATCCGTCAATTCACCCACCAACCCGTCAGGCATCTCCAACTCGAACGGCGGGCTCGCCGGGGTTTCGACGCCTTCTTCAGGATGACCATCTAGCCTCGACAACAGCCCCGCCGCTGGATGCTTATCATCGCAGGCCAAAGACCCATCAAGCCGCAACGATGCATCAGGCTGCCAGCCGCGCTCCATGGCGAGGTGATAGACCGTACCAGCCCCGATGCGATCGGGCTTGAAGCTCGTCCACGCCTTGGCGGTGGTCGCGGGTACGTCCTTCGCTGCCTGCGCTGACCATTTCGCGAACAGGTCTTTACCGGCTTCACCGAGCGCGCCCTTCAGGGCCATACCAACCCGCATCCAGCTGTCGTAGTCGAGTTCCACGTTCGGCAACCATTCCAACGCCGCCTGGATGGCAGGCCTTGTACCGACCTGGTTATGGCTACGCAGGTGTTCCGCCGCAGGCGACATGGCTGAAAACCCTCGCTGCCGTAACGACTCGGGGAGCAGCGCATAAGCCTCGTCCAAGAATGCGGCTGCTGTCTCGGTGGTGATTTCTGGCAGATCGGTGATGTCGAGATCAGCCAGCCCTTCCTCGGGCCAGACATAGGGGGCGCACGTGTCCGGATGATCGGCATAAGCAAGGAACTGCTGGCCGAGGCAGAGCACTTCCAAAGGGTGGTGCTTGATTCCCCGGAACGGCGCGGCCGTGCGGTAAATCAGCATGCGCTTTGGGGCGCGACCAATGCGCAAGGCGGGCGTATCGCCCAGCCGTTGGCGCGCAAGTTGCTCGATCTGGAGCGCCAATTCAGGATCCTCGACGATATCGATGTCGACAGCAGCAACTGCGCCGCCAACGATCCCGATGCCGCACTCGGGCCAAGCCGACCATGTCGTCACCTCCACCTCGGTCGTGGGGCGCTCTGCATGCCGGTTCCATTCTGGATAATCGGTCCAGGCCCCTCGTTGGAACCGCCCCGGCTTCTTGGTGCCCGGGCCAATCGGCAGAATGGCATAGCCGTTGGTGACCAGCCGCGCGCCGAAACGCGCCATGTAGGATGTCTCGGCCATCAGAAGGGCACCTCCGGGCTCATCCCGTCGAGCCGCGTGCGGTCCTTGGCCGCAAGCTCCCGCAGGTGGTCGCAATATCCGGTGACGACCGCGTCGATGAAGCGGTCCCACTCGGTCTCGGTCAGCGTCGTTAAATCGGATTTACCTATGCTCTCGAGGTATTCACCGCCTTGTTGGCCGCCGACGCTCATGGCCTCGCTCTCGTTCGGAGTGGGGTCGATCATGCCCTTCCTCCCATGGCAGATGTCCTGGCAGGCGCGAGAGCAGAGGCGCTTGCGGCTTGCGTCCCTTCGCTGGTCCGAGATCCGGAAGATCGGGTTGAACCAGCCAAAGCCGCGAGGTTCCCGGTGGCAGACGGCGCAGAGGCCGGGGTGGATTTGGCGCATGGATCGAACCTGTAGCCGGAGATTTCAAAATAGCGGCCCGATGGACGGACCGAGATTTCGCTTGGGCGCGTGAGACGGTTTGCCTGCGCAATGGCCTCATTCACGCTAAGCGGAACGGGCAGACCTGGTGCACGTTTGCGCCACCAATCGGCGGCCTTCTGGCGCGCATAGCCCTTATGCTCGAAACAGACCCATTCGCTGTAGGTGGCAAGACCGCAGCTGTAAGTGACCTTGAGCGACGGCCGCCCGCCGCGTTTGTCGTGTCGGGTGTAGGATACGCCGCTCACCTGCAGCCATTGAGACGCTTTTGGCGACAGGACCGGCAGCGTGGCTGCGGTCGGCGCAATCTTCACCTCACGGGCCGGGAATTCATAGCCGCAGTCCGGACATTCGGTGGCCGAGAGCGCCACGATGCTCTCACACATGGGGCAGACCTTTGTGGGTGCCTCGCCCCCGCCATTCTCGCCGGGACGTTTCGGACGCACGAGATCGATCGGCCCGTGGCGTCGAACATTGCCCGCGAAATCCAGAACGAGGCAGTTCTCCTTGCCCGGTGCCAGACGCGTGCCTCGACCGACCATCTGGACATAGAGCCCGGCCGATTGCGTCGGACGCAGGAGCGCAATGAGATCGACGGCCGGGGCGTTGAAGCCGGTAGTCAGCACGCCCATCGACGCCAACGCGCGGATTTCGCCCCGCTTGAACGCGGCGATTATGGCATCTCGCTCGTCCTTGGGTGTGTCCCCGAAAATCGTCTGACAGGTGATACCCTGACGTCCGAATTCCTCAGCGACATGGCGGGCGTGATCGACACCCGAACAGAAGGCCAACCAGGATTTCCGATCCTTGCCATACTCGATGATCTCGGTGACAGCCGCCCGGGTAGTCGCCTCCTGGTCGACCGCCGCCGCCAGGTCGCGGGCAATGAAATCACCAGCGCGGGTGCCGACCTTCGACACATCAAGCCGGGTGGCGGGCTGCTTTGAAACAAGCGGGCTTAGAAAGCCCTGATCGATCAGGTCGCGGACCGTGGCTTCGTAGGCGATGTCCGTAAAGAGCGCGTTCTTGCCTTCATGCAGCATGCCGCTGTCGAGCCGAAACGGCGTGGCCGTGAGACCGATTACCTTCAGCGCCGGGTTGATCGCGCTCAGCGCATCGAGAAAACGCCGATACATGGTGCTTGATTTGCCCGGGATCAGATGGGCCTCGTCGATCAGCACCAGATCGGTGTGGCCGATTTCGCGGGCCCGGCGATGGATCGACTGGATGCCTGCGAACAAGACGCGCGCCTGCGCCTCGCGCTTACCCAGACCCGCCGAATAGATGCCCGCTGGCGCGTCAGGCCAAAGGCCGATCATCTCGGCATAGTTCTGCGCGATCAGCTCGCGCACATGGGTCACGATCAGGATGCGCTGATCAGGCCAGGCCTTCAGCACCTCTTCGATGAAGGCGGCCATGACGAGGCTCTTGCCCCCAGCTGTTGGAATGACCACCAGCGGATTGCCGGTGTTGCTCTGGAAATAGCCGTAGATCGAAGAGATCGCAGCGTTTTGGTATGGGCGCAGGGTCAGCATGGCGCGGCCTCCGTGGTACGAGCGTCATTTGACCAGGAGGAGCCATCGGCCATGCGGTAGGTGACGATGTCGTCTCCCGCATCGACGACCTCACCCGGCACGAGATCGGGGATGAAGAGATGTTTGCCGCAGGCAGCACGCTGCTCGGGTGGAGCCAGCATCCGGTCGTGGCGGGCGCAGTGCCAACCGCCGTCAATGGGCGTCGAATGCAGACAGGACCGGCAGGTCATAGCCGTACCGGCACCCTCATGGCAGGCGATGTGGTGATCGCAGAACCGGCATTCGAACCAAGCCGGGTCCTCGCTGATCCGCACGGGTGGATGCTGGGCGAAAATGACCCGACCGGCCTTTTCAAGGAGCCGCTCAGCCATGGCGGGATCGGCTTCGATCCGCTCGACATGCAGCTCGTCCGTGTCTTTGCAGACTGCGACGTAGAGCGCGCGGGTGATGCCGGTCAGGTGCATGTAGATCTGCATCTGCGCGGCGTGCTGGGGCTTGGACAGCACCACGCCTTTTGCAATCAAGTCGGCAAAGCTCTTCGCCGAATGCGTCTTGAACTCGAGCACGTGCCAGGTCTTCGGGGCCTCAAGCAGCCCGAGGGCGACACCATCGAGCGAGCCGCCGAAATGACCGCCATGGGCTTCGACACGGAACTGGCGGCCAGTGTCCGGATCAACCTCAAGCACCGTCGCACCGGTGGCGCGCAGGTTGCGGACCATACGGTCCTCTTCCAGTTGGCCGGTCTCGAAGAGACGCAGCAGGCGGCCGGAATGGTGTGAAGGCGTCACCCAGCGGAAATCATACCAGAGCGCGCGTGCGCAGGATTTACCGATGATCGACGCGCCGAGGTGATCGCGAAAGCCATCGCCCTGCCGCGCCTCATAAGACGCATAGATCGCCGTCAGTGTCGGCGTGGGTGGTGCGGGAAGATCAGCCATCACAAGCCCTCCCGTTCGCTACGGGCTTGGGCCTCGGCCAGAATGCCGCTCCAGGTCTCCGGGTCATGCCGGTCACGCAGAACGTCAAGCAGCGCGTCCTTCAGCTTTTCACGGCGACGGCGGCCGGTGCCTTTCGCGAGCAGTTCTGCCCGTTCGCGGCAAAGATGGCGCAGCGCAGTCCGTGCCCGGTGGAACCAGTCGGGGTCGATGGGTTTTTGGCACCGCTGGCGTGCCAGATCGGCGGTCGCGATCTGTGTGCGGATCTTGGCAATATCGTCGTCGAGTTCGATCAACCGGCGCTGGTCTTCAGGCAAGCCGGGGCTGATCACGGCCACAGGGGCCGCGTTGGTCAGATCAGTCATGGAAATATCCTCAGATGTGTTTGGGCGCTGCCCCGGCGAACAAGGGCGGAGCAGCGCGGAGCATCAGCCCTTCTTGTTCCAGGGAGCGGAGGCCATCTTGGCCGGGGCTGCTGCTGAGTCCCCGGCAGTCTGGGCTTTCTTCACCGCTTGCGGTGCGGCCGTGCCCTGTTCCGGCGTCATGTAGCGGATCGCATTGCTCTCCCCGTAGCCGTTCTTGGGCGGCTTCACCGTCACCTGGATCGTCATCGGGATGAGGTGCAGTTCCTCGCTGTCGCTGACCTGCATCTTGCCCGTCGCATGGCAGATCGCCGACAGCGTCCGCTGCGCAATCTCGACCGTGGTCGGGTTGGGGTTCACCAGATTCAGCTGGTCGAAGATCTTCCGGCCCCTGTGCGGGCCATCCAGAATATCCAGCATCAGCCAGAGGAACTGGCCCATGCCGTTGCGGGTCACGCGCATCTCGCTCTCGACGATCTGGGCACTGTATTTGCCTGCGGGCAGCAGCTCATAGGCGGTGGTGGGCTCGATGCCCGAGGCATCAAATGCGGCGTCAAAACGTGCCATGGTCGTATCCTTTCAGGTGCGGATTATTCAGGTTGGGGCATGGCTGCGAGGAACTCTGACCACTCGAGCGGCAGGGTGTCCGGCAGGCCGTAACGGTTCTTGGCGAGGAAGGCGGGACGCTCTTCGGTGTGCATGACACGCGCACCAGACCCGAGCGCCCGGGTCACCTTCTTGTTGAATCCGACATCAGATTTTGCGACCGAGATCTGGTAGTTCGCGAAGAGCACCACATCGGAATGCTCCTGCAGCAGCGCCGAGGCGCGGGTCTGCAGCTTGATCACATACCGGTCGTAGGGTTCGTGCTCGGGGCTGTCGAAACGCTTGATGTCGGTGTGGGCAATCTGGATAACCACCATGCCCTTCTGATCGCGAAGCGCATTCAGCTTATCGAGGTATTCGCGCCAGACGGTCAGAGCCTCGGCGTAACCTTTGCCAAAGCCCGGGGTTTCGATCGACTGCCAGCCGTTGCGTTTGCAGGCCTCAGCCCAGATCAGCGGCTCCAACCAGTCAACGCTGTCGACCACGACGGTGCCATAGCCGTGATCTTCATCCAGCAAGGCGTCGAGCGCTTCCGCCACCTCAACATAGCTGGTCGCCAATGGAAAATGCGGGACCTGCAATTTGCCGAGACCGTCCTCGGTCATAATGAACACCGGCGCGCCAGCGTCAGCCGCGAAGGTGGATTTTCCGACCCCGGCAACCCCGTGGATCAGGATGCGCGGCGGCTGGAGCACCGAGGTGGTGCGCAGAGATGCGAGAGAAATAGCCATCAGCGCACCTCCTCGCCCAGCAACAGGCGGAACTTGGGCTTGCCGGTCCGGACCGTGCGCGCGGGTTCAAAACCCTTGCGCCAGGACTCCGGCAGTGCAGTGTATTTGCGCTCTGACACCTTCAACGTGGTCTCGATGAACTCGGCCGGGTCCTCGCCAGCCGATGCGATGTTTTCGGCGATCTGGGCGAGTTTCGCCTGATCCCAATCGATCCGTTTCGCCAAGTCGGCGATCACGGTGACTTCGCCATCTTCAAAGCGGATCGTGCCCGTGTCCTTGCCCGCCTCATGACGGCATTCGGCTGCACGTTCGGCGTATTTCAGGGAGATGGCACCATCGAGCCAATCAGATACAGTTTTGGCCTGGGTGAGCTGCTGATCGGCCGTCTCCTTCAGCATTGCCAGCTGATCAGCGGGCAGTGCCGCGACCTGGCCAACCGGCATGCGGTGGATATCGGCCAGTGTGATGTGGTTAGAAATTGTCATGTTGGTCCCCCTTACGCCGACATCGGGCGGTGGGGCTCGTGGTCCGAGCCGCGGATCTGCTCGACCTCGAAAGCCTCGACATCTTCGAGCCGGTAAATCACCCGCCCCCCGAGTTTGATGAATTTCGGGCCTTCACCCGTCCACCGCCAACGCTCCAGCGTGCGGTGTGAAATGTTCCAGCGAGCCGCCAGCTCGATCTGGGAAAGGTGCCTTAGCGCCATGTGAACCTCCTTCGGGTTTTTGCGAACACTTGCGGGATCAACATGGCGGAGGGGGTGGTAGGGCTCAGGAAGGTGTGCGGTAGGGGAACTGGTAGGAGAGCCACAAAAGCAAAAAGCCGCCCCGGAGGACGGCTTTTGTCATCGCAAGATTTCCTTGGATCAGGGCTCGATCCAGCAGTTTCCTTCGGCGTACTTTAGAAATGAACGCCAATCGTCACGGCCGCTGAAAACCTTTGCGAAGGCGTTCGTACCGTCCTTGTAACCGGCTTCAAACAGAACGGCGGCTGTCCGACACTCAGGCGAACCGGACCAGTATGCATCGAACAGCAAGCCCAACAGTTGCCGCTGTTTGTCGCTACGGAAAGTAAGGGTTTCGTTCCGCAGCCAGACAATGCCGTAGTCATCCGAATGGTCGATCGGGAAACGGCGCTGGACTTGACCCGGGAACACCCGTGACCGCAGAACCTGCGGCGAGATCGCGAGCTTGCCGGGTCCCATCACGTCTGCCACGCTGATGACGTGATTGCGCTTGTGAGTGGTGACCGGAATGCGATCGCCCAGCGTCGACGTCAGGATGATGCGGGCTTCCACCGGAGGCCTGCGCTCGAACAGCCCCTCGACCCTCGCCCAGGCCGCGGGATCGCCGAGACGCCGCGCAAACCAGACAGGCGCAGGGGTTTTGGCGCCTGCAAGCCTGATGGTGCCAACATCCCAAAGCTGATCCTTGATCAGTGGCTGCGGTCCCGGCGGCCCCTGTCGCTCGAACAACACCAGCATTTTGGCGAGAGCCAGCCCATAGTCGACGCGATAGGCCGCGATCTCCTGCTCATCGACTTGGATCCAACGGCCTACGCTGTCGTGGTAGCCATATGACTTCAGCACTGGCGACCAGGTGACCTCGACCGGCTCGTCTTCGTAGTCATCCATCGCGGCAACGACCGAAACACGCCCGCCAGCAACGAGAAGTTTGGCCTCAAGCAGTATCTCGGTCGCTCGTGGCGAAACCTGGTGCAGCGTCGTGCCCTGAACAGATATGCTGCGGGCTTCCATGGCCCGCAGCAGAAGGTCGATCGCCCGCTTACTCAAGAACATCACCGTCGTCGGTGTCGTCTTTCAGGATGCCCCAGAGGCGCAGGTATTTCTCGCCGATCAGGCGTTCCTGTGGCGTCATGTCCTTCAGATTGCAGCCGTGCGGCATGGTCACAGTCAGAGCCAGAGACTTGCCGCGCCCACCTTCGGGGCCGGGGTGGAACTTGATCGTGAAGCGCGCGCGGGTGATCACCCATTCCGGCACCTCGCCTGTAAAACCGGACACATGAATACCGCCGCCAATATCCAGCCCAATGCGGTGTTCTGCCATCTGCCAGATCGTCCGGTCCGCCCCCGACATGGATTCAAGCGTGATGCGCTCTTTCGCATCCCCGAGATCCATCAGCCGCAATTCCTTGACCGTCACGCTGGCGATGCCGTCGGCCGGGTCCGTCGGAAAGTCGAAAGGCTGCAGAAGCATGCTCAGATCGTATTCGCGCAGCGGCAACGCTTGGTGCTCATCAATAGTGATGCCCAGCAGATCCCGGGCCATGAAACGCGTCAGATCCATACGATCCTCACGGGTCTTGGCCACGACCTCAATCACGCCGGTCGCTGCCTCATAGGTCAATGCGGCCTCGAACACCGGTTTTACGATCCGACGCGCCAGCGTGCTGTTGGCATCAAAGCCCAGCGTGTCCTCGGGGCGCCCCTCACGATAAACCGCGACCTGGACGAGCTCACACTCTTCGCCATCGAGGATCACCCGATGGCGGTCGAAGATGTCGACATGGACATTCGGCGTCTCAAACCGCTCGCGGATCGCTGCGGTGAAGGCCGCGATCGAGATGGGATCCTTCCGCACTGCCAGATCAGCATCGACTCCAAAACCGCTCCACGACCGGGTCCGGCGGCGTTCATCATTGTAGCGGACCTCTTCGGCCAAACGGAAACGATCGGTCTCATTGAGGAAGACCCAGAGCGAGCGATTGTTTGCCCCTTCCAGCGGGTCGAACACAGCGCGGTTGAGAACCACGTTCTGCAAGGCGTTCTGTCCTGGCTCATCCGCGAGGGCAGCGACCCGGCCTGCATCAAGAACAACGCGCTGTTTTTCGTCATCGTTCATATCGTCGACTGCCTTGATCAAGGGCTCGACGACCTCCGACTCGGGCTTGGTCCAATCGACCGGCGGAAGAGAGGTAAACCCAGCAGCGGTGAAATAGTCTTGCAGTCGGGGGACGGGGGTCTTGCGGAGGAAGGCGGCAATAGCGGTCATGGGAGCCCTTTCTGGCCAGGAGGAGGAGGGAATCGGCGCAAAGCGATACGATGCTGTTCGATATATACCGAACAAACCGCCATGTCTACTTGCGCGGAACGATTTTGTTCGGCATACCGAACAAGCTTCCTGCAACCAAGGAAAACAAGGATGATACGATGACCACGTCCCTCGGCGCCAAGATCAAGCGCCACCGCCAGGAAAAGGGATACTCCCTAGACAAGCTCGCGGAACTGACCGACTCGAGCAAGAGCTACATTTGGGAGTTGGAAAACCGCGACGCACGAAAGCCGTCCGGAGAAAAACTGACACGGATCGCTCAGGCCCTCGAGGTCACCACCGATTATTTGCTGGATGAAAGCGAGGAGCCCGGAGACGCGGTTCTAAAGGAGGCATTCTTCCGCAAATTCAGCAAGCTCGCCCCGGACGACCAAGCTAAGATCAATCAGATGATCGATATGTGGGGAAAGAAGGATTGAGCCTGCCCACGACGCCACAGGGTTGGGCAATCCGCCTTACTCAAATCCTGTCGCTGCATCAGGCGGCGCATGGGCTACCGCGGTTTCCCATCGATGTGGCGGCGCTGGCTCAGGATTTCTCGCGACAGGTGTTTCCGGACGCACCGATCACCATGGTCGGCGGGTTGGACCTGTCCAAGGGCGTCGAAGGCATGTTGATGCCGCACCCCAACGGTTCCGGTGAGTGGGGTATCATTTACAATGAGACCATCCGTTCACCGGGGCGGCGGAACTTCACGCTGGCCCATGAGCTGGGCCACTACCTGCTGCACCGGCAGACCAACCCCAACGGCCTTGAGTGTAGCAACCGCAATATGGCTGACTGGGATGAGGGCCGGAACAAGATCGAAGGTGAGGCCAATACTTTTGCCTCCTACCTGTTGATGCCGCTCGACGATTTCCGTGAGCAGATCAAGGGTCGCGTCATCGATATCGATGTGATGACTGATTTGGCCGACCGCTATGCCGTGTCGCTCACGGCGGCGATCCTGAAATGGATGACCATCACCGACAAGCGGGCGATGATCGTGGTTGGCAAGGAGGGGTTCATCGACTGGGCATGGTCCAGCGAGCCTTTGCTGAAATCCGGCGTCTTCTACAGGGCGCGGCAAACCGTGACCGAGATGCCAGCCGCCTCCTTGGCCGCGCAGGAGGTGGACCGGGATACTGGTCGCCATGGTCACCTCCACCCGGCAGGTGTCTGGTTAGGATCTGAGCCTGTCCATGAAATGACAGTGTTCTCGCCCCGCAACGACCAGATGACGATCTCGCTGCTGCTTTATCCTGACCGCGCTCCATCCCGCTGGGATATGGCCGAGCTGGAAGAAGAACAGACCATCGATACATTCGACAAATTCATGGATGGTCGCCGAGGCTGATTCGGCTCTGTGCTTCCAATTGGCGCCCCCTACGGCCACATAGTCATTGCGCAGAAATACGCGGCTCTACGCGCAGGTCGATGCTGTCCGCAAATTATTGAATTGCTTGTGGTTTTCTGATTTCGCGATACATTCATGGCATCATTCCAATCGCGAAAAGTCGCCATGCCCAGCATCACATCAGGCCCGATTTCGGGTGCCAATCCCCTTTGTCCTGAGCGCATGTCAGCGGATGCGCGCCTCGAAGAAATCGGCCGCATTCTGGCGGCTGGCGTCATTCGCCTGAACGCCGAAGATGCCAGTTCTTTATCTGCCGAAGGCGGAGACAGTTTCGTGGACTTCTCGCCCCGGAAGAGCGGTGGTCGTCGTGCAAAACGTATCCGCATCGGAGGAATTGATGAAGCATCACAATAAGATAAGCCCTAAAAAACCTGGGCAGGACCGATCCATGGATCAAACCGTCCTAGCGCGCCTGGCCACGCTGAAGGCCATGTCGGTCAGGGATCTGAAAGCCGAATGGGAAAAACTCTTCGGCAGTGCCGCGCCGAACAACAGCCGGACCTTTTTGGAAATGCGCATCGCCTATCGTATCCAGGAACTGACCTACGGCGGCTCCGATCGGGAGACCCGCCGCATGCTGGATCTACTGGCCGATGAGGTCGAAGGCGTCCCCCGACGGAAAAACCAAATCGCAGATCCGCGCAATCCGGTGGTGGGCACGAGACTGATCCGGGAATGGGACGACGTCGAGCATACGGTGATCGTCCTGAAAGACGGTTTCGACTGGCAGGGCCGGAAGTTCAAATCGCTCTCGGCCGTGGCCCGCGCCATCACCGGAACGCGCTGGAATGGCTATCGCTTCTTCGGCCTGCGTGAACGCAAGCGGGAGGAAGCATGATGGACATCAACGCCCGCCCCAACCGCCGCCTGCGCTGTGCGATCTACACCCGCAAGTCGAGCGAGGAAGGGCTCGACATGGAATTCAGCAGCCTCGATGCCCAGAGGGAGGCCTGCGAAGCCTATATCGCCAGCCAGCGATCCGAGGGCTGGGTTGCGACCCGCGAACGCTACGACGATGGCGGCTTTTCCGGTGGCACCCTCGAGCGGCCCGGACTCAAGCAGCTTCTGGCCGACATCGACGACGGGTTGATCGACGTGGTCGTGGTTTACAAGATCGACCGTCTGTCGCGGTCGCTGATGGATTTTTCTAAGCTGGTTGAGATCTTCGACCGCAATGGCGTCACCTTCGTCTCGGTCACGCAGTCGTTCAATACCACCACGTCGATGGGGCGGCTGACGCTGAACATCCTGCTGTCATTTGCCCAGTTCGAACGCGAGGTCATCGGCGAACGCATTCGCGACAAGGTGGCGGCATCGCGCAAACGCGGGATCTGGATGGGTGGCTATGTTCCGCTGGGTTATGATGTGCAGGATCGCAAACTGTTGGTGAACGATGCCGAAGCCGCATCGGTCCGGCGCATCTTCGAGCGGTTTGCCGAACTCGGGTCCGCCACGGTTCTGGCACGCGAACTTCGCCGCGATGGGTTTCGCAACAAGCAGGGTACGCTGATCGACAAGGGCTACCTCTATCGGCTCCTGAACAACCGCGTTTATCGTGGTGAAGCCGTCCACAAGGGCAAGGCTTATCCCGGCGAGCACGACGCCATCATTGACGAAGCGCTCTGGGATCGGGCGCACTCAATCCTGCAGGAAAGCCCGCGCAAACGTGCCAATAACAGCCGGTCGCGGACCCCCGCTCTCCTGAAAGGGCTGATCTTCAGCGACACCGGCGCGGCCATGACGCCCACAAGCACCAAGAAGGGCGCAAAGCTTTACCGCTACTATGTGTCGATGGACGTCATCCGGAACCGCGAGACTGGTGCGGAGACCGCCCCGATGCGGCTGGCGGCTGGAATGGTCGAGGACGCGGTCGTGACCGAGGTCCGGCGCATTCTGCAGACGCCGGAGGTCGTGACGCAGGTGATCACGGCCCTGAAACAACAGGATGGCGCAGTTTCGGAGGCGGACACCATCGCGGCATTGCATGAATTCAGCGCGCTCTGGGCGCAACTGTTCCCGGCCGAGCAGGCACGGATCATCCAGCTTCTCGTCCGGCGCGTCACCGTGACCGCCGTGGGGCTCGAGGTCGACATCAGGCGTGAAGGGATCGCGGGCGTCATCCGCGAGATGGTCGCACCGCGCAATCTGGAGGCCGCCGAATGACGCAGGAAAATGACACGATCCGCGTCTTGATCCCGTTGAAGGTTCGCAAGAAGAACGGTCGGCCTAAAATCATGCCGCCCGCCGACTATCTGCCCAGCGAGGACCAGACGCAGGACCCGCATGTTTTGCGCGCCATAGGCCGGGCATGGGGCTGGCGGCGGCGAATGGACGCTGGCGAGTTTAGCACGATCCAGGAATTGGCTGAGGCCGTTGGACTGGCGGAACGCCATGTGAGCCGACAGTTGCGGCTGGCATATCTTGCGCCGGAGGTGCTGAAGCGGCTGACCTGCGGGCGCGAGGCCTTGGGGGTAAGCCTGTATGATGCGTGTTTTTTGGCGGGGGAGGCTTGGTTGGAACAAACGAGACGGGCATTCGAAAATACTGGATCCTGAACGTCGTGATCGGCCCTGTTCGATCGCTAGATCAGATGGCGAAGCGATACACTGCGGCCCGGCATTCCTGACATTCGCTGCACTCGCGCGACCAAGATGCTGCCGTATTGCGGCGGCGCTGATCACCTCTCGCATGAGCTGAGCGGGCGTTTTAAATTGCAGTGAAAGCGAATCTGAATGCTATCGTGTCTCATCAGAATCAAAGAGTTCAGTCACATCTATGCCGTCAAATGCCCTCGCCAAATTTGAAAACAAGATGCTTGTTGATGTGAATAGGATCATTGAAAGCCATGGAACATTAAATCACGATGGAGGCGGTCGAAGAGGCCTCGGGCATATAACCCGTAGTGGCGTCCTGATGCTCTGCGCGTCTTGGGAGCTTTATGTGGAGGAACTTGCCATCGAGGTTGCTGGTCACTTAGCAGGCCGAGCCAATGCCCCAACCCAACTTCCCCTAGGCGCACAGAAAGAGCTGTCTCGCTTGGTCAGGGATCACAAGCACGATTTGAAACCGCTCGAATTAGCAGGCTCTGGTTGGGAGCAGGTTTATACTGCCCATGTGACAGAGGTGGTGGGCAGTCTGAACACGCCTAAAGCTGGCCCGATTGACGAAACCTACAAGAAGCTCCTCGGTTGGGAGAACCCCTCTAAGAATTGGACCAAAGGAAAGGACTTCATTAACGATTTCGTTAAGGTGCGCGGAGACGTTGCGCACCGAGGTTCCGATGCCGACTACGTTAGAATTGACCACCTTCGCGATAACTATGTTGCCGGAATCAGCGCCACCGTGATCGAACACGACAACGCAGCGTGTGATTTCATCAACGAAAACTCGGATGGTGGTCGCCCGTGGAGGCGTCGGACGTAGTGAAGTCACCATCTTGTATTTAATGGCAGCTTTCGCCGCAAACCATGGGAAGCATACGCCGGCGGCAAAAGCCCAGTATTCGCAATTAATGCCGTTGTGACTGCAAGCACAACGATTTCGTCACTGGTTTCCGTTATCTTCACCTTCCAAGCAGCAACCCTTGAACAATTGAGCCGCGCAACAAGCTAAACCTCAGTGAAAGCTTGCTTGAAAGGCCGTCGCGGTCAACGAGACATGGGCGTCCAGCGGCGGGTGCAACTCAAACGCTTTTGGCTCTCGCGAGAAGTTCCAGAGCCGGAACAGGCACCATTCCGACCGGCGCTCTTCGGCGACCGCCAATTCATTGCGGGAGATATAAAAGGGCGTGCGTTCCCAGCCGTTTGTCGTTTTCACCTCGAGCAATCGCTCCCGTCCGTCCGGCGCGAAGCTGGCAATGTCATACCCGGCACCATCGCCGTCCTCTTCTGAAACCCAACGCACCTTTCGTGCCAGATCATCCCGACCGGCTATTTTCAGTGCGGATCGTTCATGAGCCACGACGCGTTCTTCTCCCGCCCGGCCAAGGGCCCGGTTGCGTTCGTCTCGACCCGCCACGTCGAATTTTCGGGCAACATGCAGCATCTGCTCCAGTTCTTGCGGCGGCGGCTGGTTCGACAACGTCGGTGAAGGTCCAATCCAGATCTGCGCAGCCTCGCGCAAACCATTTGCTGGTCGCGAGCCCGGCATCCGCCCAAGCCAGGCCGGGTTCCATGCCAACCAACGCGCCACAGCATCGACCAAGGTCATCTGGAAATTGAACGCTGGCTTGTAGCCGGGGATCCAATCTTCACCGAGCCCCTTCAGCACCGCGCTGATGTTCTGATGCTTGAACTCGATCGAGCCTTCCGTTCGGCTCCGCAATAGGGGCATCAAACTGCGCCGGTGCTGAGCCTTGTTGTAGGGACGGCCCGCCATGTCCTCGGCAAGCATCGCGAAGTAATCCGCGACGATCAGGTCGTTTTCTTCATCGGTCCAGGGCCCATTCGACATGCCGCCAGGCTATGAGCGGAAAGTCTGTTTGTCATCAAAGACTTCTCGCGACCTTTCGCACTGCTTCGAAGAACCACGCCGCCTTCAGGTGTCTCTGACCGTTTCGATAGCGGTCGAACCTGCCTCAACTGCGGCGCAATCCATTTTCAGCAAGCTTCTGAAAAGACAGACAGTTTTGAATGCGTCTCGATTTGGGTGAAGGGCGGGTGGAAAGAGACGCGGGGGCTTTAGAGACCGATTTCGGCCGAAACGCCAGTCTCCGAAAGTCGGATGGCTCCGCTAAACCCCTTTGAAACAAAAAGAAAAAAGGCCCACACTGGGGCCTCGTCTCGGGTTCGCGAATGGTTTGTGGCGGAGGGAACGCGACCGGGATCGGACGTTCTCCACCCTAAGCCATTGTTTTCACTTATTCTAGAATTGCGTCTTGCGCTTCTCCCATCAATCGTCG
>Ga0307975_1000737_pt1 | contig 17826 bp, 20 predicted proteins | sample OrgLakmetagen917_FD_201825 | JGI IMG/M metagenome (GOLD analysis project Ga0307975, IMG submission 201825) | Saline water microbial communities from Organic Lake, Antarctica - #917 | ecosystem: Environmental > Aquatic > Non-marine Saline and Alkaline > Saline | place: Antarctica: Organic Lake... | reverse complement strand
TGGCTGGATAGCCGTCAAGGTCTGCTGCGGCTGAGTCGTTGAGTTGCCAGCGCGGGATTACAGTCTCGCTACGTGCTGTATCAATCAATCTGACGTCTGACCAATCTGCGCCCGTAAACGTTGACGTGCCATCCCAACCGACAATGACTGCCGAAGGTGCAACGCTGGTTGTCACTGAGGTCTCGAAGTCCTCCCACACATTCGCAGCTAATACCGTGTAGCTGATTGCCTGACCGCCGATAGTGGCAACCTTTGCCCCTGTTGACGTCGAGCGAATCTTGCCAGTAAGTTTATACGTTGATGCCCCTAATGCCGAGCAGTTCGCGTTGATCGCCTTGTCGTTGCTGCCGTCCGTATATACGTAGCGACCCGTGTAGGGGATAGCGTCGTTGCCCTCGCCCGACTGGTCTGCGATGGAAGTGTCCGAACTGAAAAAGTTCGTAAACAGATCGAGCACGCGGCCGACCTTGAAATAGTTCGCAAATGCAGCGATGGACGTGCGCAGCGACAAGCCAAGCCCGATGCCGATTGATGGAGCGTAACGCCTCATGCTAGTAAAGCGCGACGATGGACGTTGCAGTGGTTCCGGTCGCATTGACGCGAGCCGTTTGCACTGGCAGAATCGAGCCGGCAGTGACGCCGACAAATACGACTGATTCGCCATCCGCTTCGCCCGTCAGATCGTCAATTGAAATGTCGCCTGCCGCGCCGACGTAAAGAGCGCGGCACGTGCCGAGTGCTAAATCAGTGGAGTCGTTCGGAGTGACTGCGCGAGTTGCGCCGCTTGAGTGTGTTGATGTTTGGATTGGCATAATGTTGTATTAGGTTATTGGATACGTTTTGTAAAGATTAGAGCATGCCCGAAGAAACGACGCGGCAAGGCACGCGTGCTATCTGATCATTATCGACGCGAACCTCTAGCATGAAGCACTGCCCTTGATCCGCTTGGATTGATTGCGCGACAAGTGCGCCGCTCGCGTCCAGCGTGCCGTTAAAGCCGCTGGTGATCGTTGACCATGTGCTAGTATAGATCGCGGGCTGGCGTCGCACCTCGACGACTTGCTGCGCTCTTGTCGTGGCTGTGCCTGTGACTGATGCGCTCGGCGTGACTGTTGACTCTGGAACTAAATCGATTGAAGTGCCCGTGAGCGTGGGCATTGCGCCGATTGTTCGAGCGACGGCCGAATAAAAGGAATCGTTTTGTTTTTTTACATCAACGAGCGACGCATCTCCTAGAACTCCTGCTCCTCCTGTACCGCCTACGTGTGTGCCGTCGTAGCCGTTGCCGCTCATGTCCACTGCGGTCACTCCGTCAAGAGAGCCGCTTCCTTGCTCGTCGAGTTTCCAGTGCCCTACGACTACATCATCGCTCGCCCTGTGGAGCTTTACGTCCGACCAGTCGCAGGTTCCGCCACCAGTTAGATACACACTGCTAGGGGTAACACCAACTACAGTATCTGACGTGAAATCCTGCCATACGTCAGCTATTTCTAGGATTATAAATACAGGGGAATCTGAAGGAGCTATCTTTGAACTCTTTGGAAGAATGGTGCTTGAGCGGATCTTACCAGTCAGATAGTAATCACCCGCCCCAGCCGCCGAACAATCCGCGCTAATAAGTTGATCATCCACCCCGTCAGAGGTTGCGAAGTTGGATAATTGAGCTACGCCAGTTCCGCTATTCAGCCCATTCAAAGCATCCTCGACCGCGCTCGCGCTTGCGCCGTAAGCCAGCGCAGAAGTCACCGCGCCGCTTGCATCAGTCAGCGTAAACGAGCCGCTTGACGGCTTTGCGCCGGGCTTCGTGATTGAAACTTTGACCGACGCCGCCCCTGATCCACTGAGCGAGTCATATGTGCCGTCGCTTTTAACGAGGTAGAGGTTTATGTCTTGCGTCTCGCCTTCGACGATTGTCCACATTGGGACAGGTTGCCGTGGTCGATTTAGACCCGCAACGACCGCAGTTTCGATGCTGCCCGAGTCAGTATTGATAAATAAGTCGCGTGCCATTTGTATTCAGATTGTCGATACGTTGCTCAGATTGTCAATTTGATTTATAGTGGGAGTCCGGTGGTTTCGCTATACATTGGCGTGCCGTCTTCTTTGGCGTAGGGCCACCATTTCGTGGCCTTGATGACAAATGGCACAATGTTAATGACAGAATAATCGACCGAGATATACAGCGGACAACTCACTGCGAGGACTCCAGATGTGCCAAAATTTAGTTCAACGGTCGTGGTCGCATTATATACGCCCGCCGCAGCTAACCCATCTAAATTTGTTGAAGCATGGGGCGCAAAAAAACCATCGTAACCGATTATCGAAATTTCCATGCCCACGAATAGCCGATTAGTGGGGTCGAATGGATTGCCATTGCCTGCTACATCAATAAAGGCGACCCTGCCCGTAAAAGCGATATTAATAGCACCTTCACCATAACGAGGAGTTCCGTCATCAGACACATCGCCAGTCATGCGGTAGCCCGATGTAGCATCTCCGCTGGCTTCTGAAATGAGTGAAAACCCGGTCTTAAAACTGCCAGCTCCGTAGCTCTCATGGTTTGCGATGATAAATTTTAAATTAGAATAAGGCAGGATGTATTCGTAAAAATTATCAGAGTCATCTTCTCCGTAGCCAACATCAAAGTGACCGAGCGGGCTAGTGATTGTCTCAGGGCCATAGATCAATCTGTCGTAATTTAGCCGTAACGCGAACTCGGCGACTGCGTCTCGAACCGCTAAAGGCGCACTACTGACACCACCCACCGAGGATGCTTGTAAGTAGTAGGTGTCACCGAGTAAGTCGCTGCCGTAGTTACTCATCGGCACATCTGGCGATACACCTCCAATGAAAGTGCAATAAGAGCGCAGAGTGTAATATTCATCTGCTGATTCCCCAAAAGCGTCAGCGGGATCGTCTGAACTCATGGTAAGGGTTTGAAAATACGGGACTAGGGGGTCGCCGGAGGAAGCATCATGAGTAAAAGCTCCATCCGTCACCTTGGAGTCTTTAACACTGTGGAAAATGGCTTCTAATTGCTCGACCGTCACCTCAAGCGGGTAGGCTGTTCCATCGCCACACTCTACGCTGCCGTCTTCTGGGTCAGTGCCGCCTGTTTCCCAGCCTTTGATGAACTTAACTCTCGGATCGGTAATAGAGACTGCATCGCTGTCTTCTTCGACTCGGCCTCTGCCCTTGTTTCGGAATGTCACAAAGTCACCCATTACGCTGACCCTCCTTCAAATGCTGCGGTGTAGTGGTATTTTCCATTGGTAAATGACAGCACCAGCTCGCAGTTGCCGGAGCGGTATTGTGTCACGGCATCGTCAATCACTTCGGCGAGTAGGATGTTTGAGTATTCGATGTAGGTGTCATCAATGTCCAGGGTAGTTGCATCGAGTTCGGTGCTTTCAAACAAAATAGCAAACGGAGTCGTCTCGTCCAGAACGCCAGCCTCCGAGTGTTTGATTTGTGCGTAAATAAAGCTGCCTGCCCCGTTAGTAGCTGCTGATACCGCAGTCGCGGTGTTGACGACTAGGTAATGCCCTGCCGATACGTCCACGCTAGAGTCGCCGAGCGTTACGGTAAAGGGCAAAACGATTGAAGTGCCACCGCTTGGAGTCCCTGTGGCTACTGCGGATGGATCGGAATTTAATTTTAGAATTGACGACTTCTCCCCGACTTCGAGCAGCTCAGCTGTGCCGGCTTCGCCGTCCGAGTTAGCTTCGACGCGAGTTATTGTCTGATTAGAGAGCGCGTTTACGCGGGCGATGAGTTCGGTGATGCTTTTACGCATCGAGCGCCAGCCGCGTGATAATTCTTTGAGGTTTTGCATTATCTAGCTTGTATCTCGTATTTTTGCACCTCGAATATGTTGCCCATATATCTGAGTGGTGTGTTGCGAATGACGAGCCAATCTTTCGCCGTGATGCTTGCAGTGTATTCGGCGAAGGTTGGCGAAGTATCTTCGCCTCGCACGTAAGGCACGACATTGCTGGCACCAGTCACTTGGAATAGTGCGCTGAAGGTAAACGTCTGTCCGACTTGATATGTATGCGTCACGCGCACCGGCGACTGCTCGGCTGTCGGCCGTCGCTGTATGACAAGACTGTTGTTGATGAGTCCGGGAAATTCTTTGATTTCGGAGCCGACAACTTCCGTCCATGTGCCGGGGACAGTTGCAAACTTTCGAGTAAATTCGACGATCCCGCCGTCAGAATATGAGTGGCCAAAGTCGCCAACAAAAAACGCGTTTGCGTTTGCCGTGAATGGCAATACTGCGACGCCTGCTGCTGCTGCGGTTGTCATTGCTGTGCCGATTGTAACTGCCGTATAAGCAGAGACGTTCACCTTGCAATTCATGCAGTAAACTTTCGCCGTAGGAACGCCATGCTCTATGAACGGGTATTCGATCCAGCTAGCTTCTGCGCGAGCCGTATTAAAGGCGGTTACGTTGTATGGCATGCTCATCCTTTAAGTTCCTTTTAGCTCCTTTTCGATTGATTTTAATATATTCGTTTGACGTTCAAGTTCTTTGTCTTTTTCGGACTTCTGGGCTCTCGCGCCGCCGCGAAGCCCGGACTGTAATTGTTCTTCGGTCAAGTTGCCTACTATCTTGCCGTTTTTGATTCCCCTATAAGTGCCACCTGCCATGCGTTCGAATCGCATGTCTTTTCCGCGAGACTTTGCGTCGGCGTTTGCAGCGCGGCGTAAATCGTCGCCTGTTAGTTCTCCGAGTTTCGTAGCCGCCGAACTGTACTTTCCGCCACCAGAACCGCCGCCAGAACCGCCGCCAGATCGCTTCACCGGCTTGTTAGTCTGCAAACTTTCCAGTTTTCCAGCAATTCTTATTATCCTTTTTAAATTCGCCGCATATTCTTCGGCTGCCTTTTTTCGTGCTTTATCGGACTTGTCCTTTGCTTCTGCCGCGTTCGTTTCGGCTTTTGCTACTGCATCAACTGCATCTATATCGGACTTGGCCTTTGCTTCTGCCGCTTTCGTTTCGGCTTTTGCTACTTCATCAACTGCATATATATGGGACTTGGCCTTTGCTTCTGCCGCTTTCGTTTCGGCATTTAATGATTCAATGATTTCAGACTTGCGCTCTGCAATGAGCCGCTTGTTTTCATCTAACTTCTCAGAAAGTCCGTCTGTCCATAACGTCCCCTCAAACATTCCCTGCTTGTAAAGTTTGCCCTCTTTCTTCAGTTCCTGAGCCGCTTGTCGAGTCGCTTGTTTTTCGGCCTTCTTCATCTGCGCCGCTTTCTCTAATCTGGCGATAACTTCAGGTGGCGGCCCATAAATTAGCTGACCCACTTTAGTTCCCGAAAATTCCATCAGTTTTTGCGTCCCAGATAACAATGTGCCAAACGCTTTAACTAATTTCAGGACAGCGGGAAGCGTCGTCTCTCCGATTCCTGTCCCCATGTCTTTTAGTTCAGCTAGTAAAAACTTTACCTGATTGGCTGCTGAGCCTGCCGTTGCTGCTGCGTCGCCTTGTGCAGTTCCCATTTGCTTGATGAGTAAACTTTGCACGACAATAGCTTTCTGCGCTGCGCTCATTTGCCCTGTGCCATCCCAGATCGCGAGGTTCAAAGCTTCCTGCTTGATAGTCGTTTGATTCATCACGATTCCGAGTTGCTTCATCGGCTCAAACTCGCCACTGATCGCGCTTTGTATTTTCTGGAATGCTTCCTCTGGTCGCAGATTGTGGAAGCTAGCGAGGTCGCCTGCAATCTTGACCATCTCCACTGAAAATAGATTTGCGGCTTTGGCGTTCATTCCAAAGCTCTTTCCCATTTGTGCGAACGTCGCCAGCGAGTTCTGTATCTCTGCTGTGGTAGCAGGGATTGTCTTTTTTAACTCGTTGACCTTGTCGGTCATTTCGTCAGTCGCCACGCCAAAAACTGCGCGGAACTTCGATGCGGTTTCGCCAGCCGCGAGCCCTAGACTGACGATTGATTTGACGAGAGAAATGCCAGCGAATGCCGCCCCGATTCGCGCCAGATTTCTCACGGCAGAACTGGCAAATTTCTTCACCCCTCTTTGCGAGCGTTGCATACCGCGCTCGAAGCCCGACGAGTCGAGTCCGAGCCTTGCGTTAATATCAGCTTTGGCCATTGTTGTTGAGTTGGATTAAGATTTCACGTTTGATTGAGCGGACGGATTCCGGCTCAAGGGTTTTGTATTCTGGCAACGTCGCGATGCGGATCGCAGTCTGCAGTTGTAGAATCTGGCAGAGCGGCCAATCGAGAACGCTTTGCGGTGCTTGCCCGTATCGGTGTGCCACTTCGTCAATCGCGCTCACGATTCCCTCGGTCGCCGGAAACTTGTTTGATCGCGAGACGCCAGAGCCGCCAGTCGATTGCTCAATTGCTAGATTCTCAAATGCGGCGTTTAAATGTTCTGTGGCGTCGCCATATACTTCAAGCGCGTCTTTAGACTCGACTGCTTTCTTAATCGCTTCCTTACGTTGTTTCACGTCGCCACCGATTAAATACTCGGTTGAGTTGCGCCAAATGTAATTTAGCAAGTCATTTACTGTCAAATCTTCGCCAGTAAAGAGCGCGTTCTTCGCAAGTCGCAAGTCGATCCATGCGCGGGCCGTCAATGGCTTGACTGCGACGCCTGCGATCTCGTCAGCGTGGCCGACGCTTGACCAAGCAACAAGTCGGGCCTGCGTGATGCGGGCTTTTTCTTCGCCAAGTTTATGTGTTAGTTCGTCAATCATTTTGAATAAAAAAGCCCCGCCCGCACGTGGGCAGACGAGGCTAAACTATGAACCATGAAAAAGATTACTTATCGGCCTTTGGCTTGGTTAGTTTCTCAGCTGCGCCGCGCTCGATGAGCCATTCGGCTACGCCGTCAGAAACTTCTACGATATCGCCTTTTTTACAAGGCTCGCCAGCGATGAACTTTGCGCATGTCAGTTTGATTTTCATATAATTAGGCTTGGTAAGATACTAAGATCGCGGTCATATCGAACGTGTCGAATTCGTCTTTGTCGCGAGCTACGGTCACGTCCTTGACAACGAGCGTCGAAGCTGTGCCGCTGCGGTCGTAGTCGTGAGTGAACTCAGTGCCTACGGGCGGAAGAACGGTCGCAGCCAAAGCGCGTTGCAACGTGTAGCTGACCTCGATTTGATCCGAGCCAGCGCGAAGCATGAAGTCAGCGCGGTCGCCATTGGCGTCGGTGCGACTAATTATGCGGTTTTCTTTCGATGCCCCAGATACGGAGTCTGCGATGTAAGCGATAGCGTCGATAGTTACGGTTTCAAGCCCTTGACCGAGGCTTGCGGTTGTTGAATATGGAATTGACATGATTTGAGTTGGTTATTGGTTTGAGATTTGTATCCAGATTACAACTACACCCAGGCAGTTGGCAAGATTGAAAATTGAGAGTCAAAGGTCAGCGTCGTCTCGTCGTAGATGCCATCTACTGAATGACTTGTGCCGCTTGGCCGAAAGAACTGGATCGCGTAGTATTCAAGATACGTTTCGAGCGCCGAGCCTTTCGCTTGCGATAAGCTCACGACTTGGCGAACAAGAGCGACAAGCTCCTGGTGTCTCGATCTTAGCCCCTCTGAAATATCGCCTCCATCATCAAAGCGTTTCGTGCGAACGATGAACTCGAACTCTGCCGCGTATTGATCGTATCCAGGTGTGTCTCCGCCTGCAGGTGATGGATTGTAGTGGCCAGTCACTGCGCCTGTCGTCATTGTAACTCCAGTATAGTCGTCAGGGAGCGTCTCAAACTGAATCGACTGCTCGCACTCGACGAGGTTGTCAGCGAGCCAGAGACGCAGAGCGCCTTCGATGTTTCCTTCAAAGTTGTAAAGTTCGGCTAGGCTCGCGGCTGGCATATCTGTATCCATAAAATGGATACGCTGATTTGTCAATTCATTATCGAAGCCCAGCTTTACGCGCCGCTTCTGGAGTGAGCTTCTTCAGTCGCTTCTCCATCAATATCAACCGATTTCGCTTAATCATCGGCAGTAGACGTTGCGCCGACTGTAATCCCGCCGAACTAGCCCGCATTACTGCATACCAGGATCCATTTAGCTTTGCCATTCGACCAGAGCCGCGAGCCGTTCCTCGGTGATTTTTTACCCACTTCGGCACGTTCTTAATTCGCTTCGGATCAATCGCTGATGCGGCTTTCGCTGGCGCGGCTTTCGCCATGCCGACGCGATCAGATAGCCGAATAAATACTGAGTCCCAAATCTCTTTCGTTATCCACATTACCTTTCGAGACTTCCATCGCCCTATGTCCTTAGAGTTGCCGCCTTTCATTTTTCCTTGCACTCGCCCATCTGATCGGCGCATAGATTCGTGGAAGTCCAGCGCTTCGCCCACTGAGTCGTAGTTTATGTAATCAACATCCACTAAGTAAGGCACTCCCGCTTTAGTTCTAAGCGTTCGGTTGATATTTCGCTTTGATTTGGTGACTTTATGTAAAAACTCTAGATAGCCGCGCTCACGGATTCTGAAAATGATTCCCATGTCTGCGATTATCGCGTTTCTACCTGCATCCTTGTCTGCCTTCGTGCCCATCGTAGCTCGTCCGAATGTCGGAAGTTTGCCCTTTGAGTATGGCGGCGTGAACTTTGCTACGTCGCGCATAAAGAATCCGCCCTGCTCCCGGACAAACTCCTTTTCGTCAATGTTCATGCGCTTGGCGAGATCGCGAATCTTCTTTTTAAAGATCGCGTCGTCCATCGTGATCATTTTCTTAGCCATCGCGCTTAGTTTCGTTCTGCGCCGTCAATTCTACGTTGCCTGTTGACATATTGACTTCAGTAATGATGAAAATTTCGCTGGTATTGATTCGCGTTAGTCGCTGTGTCTTCTTCGGCGTGACGCTGAGTGCAAGATCCGGAATGACGAGCTTGACTGTCGGTTCAGAACGCTCGCCGTGCTCGGTCAAGTCCCAAGGGTTAATCTGCTCGTAAAAGATCGCGTTGACGGTCTGACCGCTTGCGAGCTGGATAGGCTCGCCCATGATGTCGGCTGCTTCGCTGTTCGCGTTTTCGAGGAAGGTTTCAAAGTTGCTCATGTTGTATTAGGTTATTGGATACGCGCCGAAAATCAAGACGCAAAAAGCCGTCACCCTTTCGAGTGACGGACTATGCTGTTTTCTATATACCCCTATGCAGAAACTTTTTTCTTTGTCGGCTTCTTCGCTTCGGCTTCGATCTTCTTGAGCTTGTCAATATAGCCCTTGCGAATGTAAGCGACTTCTCCTGCCTCGGCGCATTGCTTGTAAGCGTCTAAACACTTTGAAGCGTCTTCCGAGCATACGAGAACTTTGAGCGCACCAGATGGCGACTTGTGAACTGTGGCTGATGGTTTGAACATGGTTTTTAAAAGGTTGAAAAGTAAATGAGCGCCTCGCCAGCCGGGAACTCCCAGCCCAAAATGAGGCGCTCAAGTAAAACTATGCGGTGAGAACTCGAACGCCGTAATCGACTCCCTTGGAAACACCATAGAGAAGATTGCAATTGTAGTAGAGAATGCCGTCAGAGTCATACCAGCGACGAAACTGGACGGGAAGTCCAAGGGCGGGAATGGTGACTGTTTCGACTTCGATGCCTGCTTGAGCAGCAAGTTCGGAATCTACTGTGCGACCCGCCATGAGAAGCGAATTACGCTGGAAGGCGAAGGCTGCAAGATCCTCATCGTTCGCGTCAGCGAGATCAGTTTCGTAGCTGTCGAACTTCGCAACGCGAGGAACCATCGCTTCGGCTTTGTCAGCAGTGATACCGGGAACCTCGGCACTGTTGAGACTCTTAACGAGACTCGCGTAGTAGCTTGGGTTCATGAAGATCGAGCGACCTTGCTTCGGTGCTTTCTTCGTATCGGTCAGCGTTGCGCTCAGATCAGCGAGGTCGTCGCGATCAAAGTTTGCAGCGGTGATGACTGAATTAGTCGCGAAGTTGGCGGCAGTTACAAGATTCCAGATGTCGCCGAATACTTTGTCACCAAGAGCTTGCAGTGCAGGCTCGATAAACAGTGCATTCAGATTGATGCTGGATTTGCTACGCTCTACGTCTGTGAAGCCGTAGGTGAAGCCGTAATGAGTGCCGAGCGTGATTGTCGCGGCAGTCATTGTAACGTCAGCAGCAGCGGTCTTATAGCCAGTGGCCATATCAGCCGCAGTTGGCTTGGTTGGATAACGAGTAGTAACGGAAGCTCCAGCGTCGCGAACGTCGGCGGAGAAGTCAGTGGTGAGCGCCGCTAAGGGCGCGAAGCAAGAGCTAAGTCCTGCGAGTGATTCTTGGGCGATCTCAGCGAGATTCACGCCGGCTACGGTATTTGCCATGTGATTTTATTGGTTGGTGGTTATGATTGGAAGTTATTTTCCGATGAGGTGTTTGTGCTTTGAATACCAGACGTTCTTCGCTTCGAGTCCGTCACGCTTGCCGACTTCGGCGTATTCAGTCCAGAAGTTTTCTGCCGTGACTTGCGAAGCGTCGTCATTGCCTTCAGGTTCAGCGATTGACTCTAGAGTTTGCCGCCCGAAGATCTCAGCGGCTTGAGCTGCGACGGCTTGCGCGGTGACGGCTTCGGCTGCTTCAAGTTCGGCTTTGTGATCTGTATTCATTTTCTGAATACGATCATTAAAGTCTGTTACTTGATTTTGCAAGTCAGAAATCGTCATCGCGCTTTGAGCGAGCGCGTCGCAGTTGCTTGCGTTTTCATTGTTGAGTGTTTCGAGAGCTTCGTCGTGCTTCGATTGCAGACTCGCGACGATCTTTTCAATCGGCAGAGTCGTTTCGGCTTTCGCAGCGACGGCTTGCATGTCAGCGAGCGACGCTGCGGCTTTCATGCCAGTCTCGATGCGGTCAATAAAGCCAGCTTCGAGTGCTTCGTCAGCAGTCAGCCAAGTCGTATCGTCCATGAGCGCAGTCAGTTCGTCAGCGTCGTAGTTGCTGCGCCCGTATGCGTTCACGATTGCAGACTTCATCTTGTCCATAAGATCGGCGTCTTTGCGCAGTTGCTCAGAGTCTCCGATGCTGACAGTCCAAGGGTTGTGAATCATCAGCAGCGCGTTGTCAGCCATGATGATTTGATCGCCAGCCATTGCGATGACAGATGCCATCGAAGCGGCGAGGCCGTCAATGTAAACAGTGACGCTTCCAGCGTGACGCTTGAGAGCGTTAAAGATTACGTTGCCTTCGATGATCGAGCCACCGGGCGAGTTTACGCGGAGGTTGATTGTTTCGACTTCGTTGAGGCTTTCAAGCGACGCGATAAAATCGTTCGCTGTAACGCCCCATCCGCCGATTTCGTCGTAAATATAGATTTCGGCGTCAGAAGTCGAATTTCCTTCGGCGTCAGATTTTTGCTCCATTGCATACCAGTTATTGGGTTGAGTTTTCATTGTCTTTTTCTTTAGTGGTTTTTGTAGTTGGCTCATCCTCATCGTCAGCCTCCTCGACTGGGATCGAATCGCCGGGCTTGGCTAGTGTGCCGAGGTCAGAAACCTCGATGTTAAATTCTGCTGCGATGTCTTGGCGCAAGACGACGTTCGCCGCGAGCTTGCGCAACATTTCTTCGTAGTCCATGCCGCGAGCTTCGACGATACTGTCCTCAGTCGTGAGTCCAGCGCGCAAGTCTTCGATGTCAGCTTTGCGCATGCGCCCTTCATCGACCGTAAAGTTCGCGGGCTTTGTAAAGCCGATCTTATACCAGTCATCGGGTAGATCATAAGTGCCTTGCTTGGCGCGTTTCGCGATCACGTAGAGCGCAGCCCGTTTCATTGCCGACTCGATCACTTCGCAGCGTGCCGCGATTGATTTGTTTATGTCAGCCGCGAATCCGCGAACGCCAGCGCCGCCGATAGCGGAACTGTCCAACATTTCGCGACGCCAGCCCATTGCGTAGAACGCAGAGCTTTCGACGAGCTTGGTAAAGTTTAGCCATTGGTCAGAAGGTCGCGCCGATTCGTGCGCTTTGAGTGAGCCGCCATTCTTGATGTAGCGAATCATGCCGCTGTCCACAAGCTGCGTCTGCATACGCCCGCCGCCGCTTGGCGATGGATTCACGATAGAGTTTCCCATATCGGCGCGCCCAGTCTCGTTTGACTCGACCATCGTGAGCGCAGAATTGACTTTCTGACTGATCTTCTCCGCGTCGCGTGTCTCGCTTAGGTCATACCAGTCGAGAATCGCAGCAGCGATTGCTGGCTGTCCGCGCCCTTGCGAGAACCATTCAAAATCAGTGACGTGGATGACGCCATTCGCAGGCACGTCTTGAAAGCCTGCCGCGCGTGAATCGTCTTTGAAGCGATACGCGAGCGGCTGCATGAAGTCATCGACGATCACGCCAGAGAAAATGCGACGCCCTTTATATTTGCCTTCTTCGATGTGAGTCTTGCCTTGCATCTCAAATGCTCCGCACCGGTGCGCTTCAAGATATTGCAATTTAGGAAAGCCACTCTTTGGGTCTTCTGAGAGTAGAATGAAAAAGTCGCCATCTACATCGAGCGTCTTCGAGCCGAGCCATGCTGACTTTCGAAATGAGAAGCCCGCGCCGCGCTGGTCGAGCATTCTGTCAATCTGAGCAAAGTCCTTTTCAACTGCTTCGGCGAACGCTCTGTCTTTCGAGTAGCTTTGCATTCTCCATGAACCGCCGTAAACGTAGTTTGCCTTCTGCTTCACTGCGCCCGATACGGTCGAAAAGGCTTGGTAAATGTAGCGCGAATCCCCGAGAAGCATCTTGTGGCGATTCTCAACGATAAGCTCCGCGATGTCGCGAGCGAGTTTGCCGCGCCCAAATCGGCGTTGATCGTCCATGCCGCCAGGGTAGAACTCGTTTGATCCGCCGCGCCCCCAAAATGACTGCCAGCCCGTTTGAGTGGCTTGCTTGATGCGCGGTAAAAGTTTGATCGAATTGACTGCCATGCTAGTATCGACTCCCTGCGTTCTGCGCAAAGCGTGCGCGTGTAACATTAGTCACTTGATCGCTTTCGTCGAGAACGAATGCCTCAAGTTCGGCGTCTGTCATTTGAATACCAGTTGCGCCGCCAGTCGTGATTATCTTATAAAGCGAGCGAAGATTTTCGACGAACTCAGAAGCCGACCAGCCGGGCGGCAGTTCGTAGGAAAAGGTTTTGCCTGCCACCGATGCGTTGATGATTCGCGCTCCGCCTCGGCTCTGAGTTTCGTATTCGCCGAGCGCGAGCGTCTCGATAAGCGCGAGCGTTTGCAGTGCGTCCTTGCTGGCTTTGATCCAGATTGCGAATAGTAGAGACCTCATTTGTATCCACAAGTTGGATACAGAATGCGGGTTTGTCAATTTGCTTTTTACTCAGACTCTCGCCCGACTTCTGACCAATCCACCATTGACTCGGCGAGCGCCACCATGACCTCGCAGTCATAGTAGTGATCATCGCGATTTGTATTGATCCAATCGTGGTAGGTCGAACCGTCTGGACGCGTTTTCACAATCTTCGCCCATGCGTTGATCTGAGCATCGTATTGCGCCCCGGCGTCGTCGGAGTGCGTCCAAAGCGGCAGGCCTTTGTTGTCTTTCAGGCCTCGAAGTAATGAGAGTTTATTTTTCGCCGATTGCTTCGAGAATTGAATCTGCTTGCAGAACCGCCGCCCGGCGTTGCCCGTTCCTTCGTCTGCGTCAATGCGCTGCGGCTGATTGTAGATTTGCCGCGATCCGTCGGGCGCTTTGAAATCCTTTGCGGGCTCGCCGCGCAAGACAATCCAGCCCATCTCGGCAGCGAGTCTTTGCACTTGTGCCGTGTTATAGTTGCCGTCGATAAAGACGCGGCAGCCGGGATAGCCCCACGGATTCTGAGGAATGTCAAAACGGTTGCACGCTTCCTCTATCTCGTATTCAGTCGATACCTTGCCGCGATCGATTAAGCGCGATCTCAGCTTGCCGTCGATCATTGCGAACTGACGAATCGCGAAATAATAGTGATCTTTTTGAACGTCCACCCCAACGAACATAAGCGACTTCTGCGCGTCCATCAGTTCGCCGAGCTGGTAGCCCCCCGCAGCTGAGTGTGAAATGTCCGCGCTCATGTAGTCGGCCTCACTCCAAGGCTCGGCCAGCCGCTTGCGGATAAAGTTCTCAAGTGGTTCGAGGTTGCCGCGCTTCCGTGCAATGTTTGCAAGTTTAAACTGCTCGACGAGCGACGGCCAAGGAATGTGCGCCATAGCATTGTAGTTAAAAAACTCAAATTCAGCCGAGCCTTTCGGGTTCGTCGCGATGTATTTCCCAGACTCGTTGCGCCGCTTCTGCGCTGCGATGCCCGGCTCGTTGCGACCGCCGCAGAGTTGGCACTCGTAAAAAACGGAATCCTTGAGCGCGTCCCAATCAATCGCGTCGCCGTCCATGTAATCGGCTTTTGCCGCCCATCGCATACCGCCGACCGGGATCGCGTCACCGACCGCAGGCGCTCGCCAGATGTATGGAATCAACTCGCCGCAACAATCGCATTTAACGTGCCAGCGCTTTTGCGTCGAGCGTTGCCACATAGCGTCAAGCTCGCCGCCCTTGGTCTGCCCGGACGAGGGAAGAAACATTTGCCATGACCAAGCGAACGAACTCGTCCGGTCTTTGATCTGGTCTAGCCAGTTCTCGCCATACGCCCATGACTCGTCTGCGCTCACTCGCTCCAATGTCTTCGAGTTTCGAGACGCTAGAACATTAGCAGACAGCAGTCGGATCGCGCCGTAGTTCGTCGATGTATAAAATTTTGTTTTGCGGTAGAGTTGATTCGGAATCAATCGAGTGATCGCTTCGGTCGAATCAATCAGCGGCGTGAACTTGTCATCGCTGAACTCTTTAAGGGCAGACTCCGTTAGGTCATACATCGCCGCCCGCGCCGGATCTGTTGCCAGTCCGTAGAGTTGCCAAAGTTGCGCCGTCAGAGTTTTGATGTGCTGCACCGATCCAATCAAGCCGACATATTTTCCGCGAGTCGTCGCGAGCGTTTCCAGCGGCTCACGCATTAGCGGGTGTTTCGCGATGTCGAAGTTTCCGTAGTCAAGTGACGTATTTCGCTCACACCATTCTAGCGGGCTGATCGGTTTATAGCCTACTATTTTCATTTTACCTGTGCAATTCATAACCATTCAGTTGTCACGATTCCTTCTTGCCTCAGTCATGATTCAGTTCTACGGTTCTGGGAGCTACCCGAATTTAAAGCCGCAGCTACTTCGCTTTGGGCATTCAGATTCCACCCCGCGATACCACTCTTGACCGCACTTACTGCAAACTCAAAAATACCGCAGCCCCCGAATAGCAAGAGCGGCTTCCTCCGTGATTCCATTTTTTCCGCTTTCGCGCTTGTTGACCGTTTCGCGACTGACTTCCAGCCTTTGAGCTAGAGCCGTCTGTGACAGCCCTAGCTCTTTGCGAGCGTCCTTATATTCGCGGGCATCCATTATGCTTCGAGGCTCGCAGAAAGTTGACCCTTATTCCAAGCAGCGCAAAGCAAGCTTACGATTCCAGTCCCTATCGGACCGCTATGCTTTACGATCATAGCGTAAAGGCGCTTATCTTGCACTGGAGCTTTAGCCGCGCCAGATTTAAAAGCATCACGCCCGAAGGATTCCGCGATGATGATATCAGATGCTTGGTCGTTTGTGAGTTGTTTTGCGTTGTTCATGCTTTTGAATATGTGGCATATTCCCACACGCGCAAGCTTTATTTGTGCATTATGTCACTTTTATTTCTGTGGCGTTCTCAAAATAGTTCTCACCCTCGCCAATCATGCAATCAATCGCCCACTGAGGCAGGTTGACGTCGCTAGGCGATTTCGAGACGGCCTTCATTCCCTCAAATATTCGACCGCCCAGAACCATTGCGGGCAGCAGATTGTAAACGTCATTCGGCGTCTCGCAGTCAGCGATCACCTCGCAGACTTCTTTCAACTGCTTGCGCACGCAGGCGTTCCCGGCGTAGACAATCGCTTTGAGTATGCGCTCGACTTCCTTTTTTGTAAGCGTCTCGCCCTTCTGGATTCCTAGCTTCTTCTCATCGAGCGCCGTCTCTCTTATTTGCTTGTCAATCTTGAGATAGGCATTCAGCGCAACCTTTTCCCGCTCGCTATTCCCGTTCGCCTTCGCTATCTGTAACTCAGCCAAATACTCATCACGCAACTCATCCGGGGATTTCGTGTCAGACTCGGCTTTATAAATCTCCGCCTTTATGTCGTTTTTCTTCTCGTAGGCCTTCACCCACTTGATGCACATATTCTTCGCCTTAAGTCCCTCGTAGCAAAGCGCGTCATCTTGGTCAAACTTGACCCCCGCCTTTTTTGCCCGGTGGATCGTCGAACGCTGGACTTTGAATTCATCCGCCAACTCCAGGTCGGTCTTGTCAGGGCGCATCCCATCTCTCTCCCGCTCGGCGTTGTCCAGAGTCTTAGTTTCCGCCGACGTCAGCGGCCTGCCCGCTTTGACCTTCGCAACGATGTTCGCGAGGTTCTTTTTACGGATCGCGTCGAATGGATTTTTATCAATCATACGCCGCTTGAATCTTGGAGCGTTGAGGTCGGAGTTGAACCGCCTGCAGTTTCTTGATTATACCTGCGTATATGGCGCGGTTTATTTTAGTCTTTTCCATTTGCCGCGCTGTTAAAGGTTGCGCCTGTTGTGGCGTGAGTAGCTTCGAGGCCGGTGTAGTCTTGCCAGCGTTCGACGATAACATCGCAGTTTGCAGGATCTAACTCGCATAATTCGGAACGTCTGCCCAATTGCTCGGCGACGATTACAGTGGTTCCGCTACCTGCAAATGGGTCAACAATGTCGCCCCGACTGCAATTTGCAATTAACATTCTAGTCCAGTCTACCGGTTTGCTGTGAGGGTGTGCAACGTCGCCAGAATGCAGTTGCGTGATCGGCTGTTTAAATACGTCGGAGAGGTGTTTCCCTTTTGGGTTGGCTTTGTATTCGTAAGTTCCCCGCGTGTTTGTCACCTGTTTTGATTCGCCGGGTTCTCCGTAGTGACTGCCCTCGGTGTCGTAGTCATCAATTGAGCCATACCACAATGCCACTTTGCAACGTTTCAGCGGCCGATTCGGGGCATACCAAGAAGTAACACAATCCCAAACAAAAAACCAAGTTGGAGCCCCGAACATCGAGACGACGTCAGCCATTCTTTGACCGTCGCTAAATGCGATGACGCTGCCAGATTGAATAGACGGTTTTACTTTTGCGCATTCAGCATCCCACGGAGGGTCAAATATTAAACAGCCTACGTTATTTGATTTAATCCAGTCGCACGCGTTACTGTCGCCACAAGTCAGGCGATGGTTCCCCATGACCCACACGTCGCCCTCAACTGTAACCTGCAGCACTGGCGCGGTGGGGATGTCGTTTTGGTCGGTCTTGCCCTTGGTTTCATCCGTGCCCAGTAGCTCAGCCAGTTCGGTGTCGTCAAATCCTAGCAAGCCCACGTCGAAGTCTTCCTCAGTCAAACGGGCGATCTCAGCCGCCAAAGCGTCATCATCCCATCCCGCATTCATTGCGAGCTTGTTGTCGGCGATCACGTAAGCCCTGCGCTTCGCGTCGGATAAGTGCGCTAGGCAGATGGTCGGAACTTCATCTAGGCATAGTTTTTGCGCAGCGAGCAATCTTCCATGCCCGGCAATGATGCCGCCGTCTTTATCGGTCAGAATTGGATTGTTAAACCCGAACTCCTTGATCGACGCCGCGATTTGATTCACCTGTTCCTCACTGTGAATCCGACTGTTGCCCGCGTATGGTATCAACGTATCTGTTTTGATTGATATTATTTTATGTTGCATAGTTTTGTTGATTTTGATTTGCGTATAAAAATACGACTAGGCGCTAAACC
>Ga0307975_1000736_pt1 | contig 17835 bp, 19 predicted proteins | sample OrgLakmetagen917_FD_201825 | JGI IMG/M metagenome (GOLD analysis project Ga0307975, IMG submission 201825) | Saline water microbial communities from Organic Lake, Antarctica - #917 | ecosystem: Environmental > Aquatic > Non-marine Saline and Alkaline > Saline | place: Antarctica: Organic Lake... | reverse complement strand
GGATGCGCAGGACGACGAGCGCGCCACCTGCCGCGTCAACGGGCGAAAAGAAGATGATGTGTCGACCGTAGTTCACCGAGCGCATCCCCTTGCGGAACAGGTCACGACCGCGTCCCGACATCGGGTTCGCCTCGATCTTCTCCAGCGCGCCCACCAAGCCGCGGTAGCAATCGAGCCATTGCGCCCTGCCCCACCGTTCCAGCGTGTAGGTGCGGATCTCCTCGAGATCCTGGCGCGCCCGGTGGGAGAGTTTCACCGTCAAATCAGGCTATGACGTGAAGGCATCGGGCTCGAAGGCTTTGGGATCGAAATCGGAGAACTCGCCGCCCTCGGCTGCGGCTGCGGCATCCTCGAGATCGGCCTTCAGCGCGTAGAACTGACGCGCGCCATCCTTTTCCATCAAAAGTCGGATACCGGCCCGTACGACCTCGCTGGTGTTGGCGTAGGCACCGGATTTGATCTGCCCCTGCACGTATTCCTGCATGGGGTCAGTCAGATGAACGTTGGGCATGAGATCGTCCTCCATATGCGTGATCGTGGCAGATACTGCCATAGGGCGTCAAGGCGCTTTGCACGCCTGGTCGCGGCACGGTACGGGATCTACTCGCTAACAGGACGAACCCAGCAGCGAGTCCACCCGTTATATTTCCATGCACATTTCTCGCCGCCTCCTGACGGTGGAGGGGCACTCGCAGATATACGCGGGTCATTCGGAGATCCGTTCTGGGCTGAAAGTAGAGCCTACAGGCTGTGACTAAGCTGGTAGAGCAAAAAATCGAGGAGAACTTCAATTGAAGCATGCTTTCACATCACATGATTTCAAATGATGTCATGTGATGTGACATCATTCGAAATCAGTTGACAACACATCTTGCCAGCGTGCTTAGTACCAAAGACAGAGTATCAGGCGGAGAACCAAGAATGCCGGTCATCTCATTCGCCAACAGCAAAGGCGGTTCGGGTAAGTCGACTTCGGCACTGATCATCGCTTGCGAGCTCGCTGAAGCTGCAGATGTAATATTAATTGATGCAGATCCGAGACGACCACTGGCAGCCTGGGCGCAACTATCCGATCCGCCGGCGCGACTACGGGTCATATCTTCAGGCGGCGAACGCACCATTCAAGACGAGATCGACGAAGCGGCAGCAGAAGTGCCCTTTGTGCTTGTCGACCTCGAGGGAATGGCGTCACAACTCGCCACCTTTGCGATGTCTGCGTCTGATCTCGTGATTGTTCCAGCGCAAGAGCAGCATCAAGATGCGCAAGCGGCTATCGACACCCTCGGTGCCGTGCAGCGGGCAGGGAGGGCAGCACGACGGGAGATCCCGGCAGCAGTGCTCCTGACCAGAACACGTGCTGCGGTGAAATCGCGAACAGCCAGACACATCGGTGAGCAATTGAGGAGCCTGGCGGGAATCCTTGTGATCAGACCTGAACTTGTTGAACGCGACGCATTTGCCGCCCTGTTCAGTTCCGGTGGCGGGCTTCGACAGCTCGATCCGCAGGAGGTGAACGGCATCGACAAGGCCATTGTGAATGCTTCGGCCATCTCTGGCGAAATCATAGAAATACTTCGAAACAAAAAGGGGGCTACGGCATGACCAGAAAGGGTCTGAACCTTGAAAGTCTCAACGACTTTCAGCCAAGGCGACAACAGGCGTCTCAGGAGGCAGAGAGCGTTGTAGATGACCCCGGCAAGGGCTGGTCCCGACGTGAAGCGCCCAGAGAGAGCCAGTTCACCATCCGCGCCCGCGTCGACACAATCGAGCGCTTCAAACAGTTGTGTCGACCGCCCGGCGGGGGGCGGTTCACTTATGGGGAGATGCTCGAACGATTGATGGACAAGGCTGAGGGCCGAGACTGATGGTGCAGCCCTTTCAGTCCATGATGCAGGAGCAAGCGGGGTGAGCACTCAAAAGGAGCAACTCGACCTGTTTGTTGCGCTCGTCGGCGATGTCCCGCTACGCGATGATAGGGAAATGATGAGCGCCCCGATGGTTTCCATCGCGAAAAGGGGCCAAGAGAGGATCGAATGGCAAGGTCCATCAGGCCAGCAAGTATTCATCACCTCGACCTCTGACGACGGAATAGCAACCATCTGGGATTTCGATGTCGTGATCTGGGCGATCAGCCAGCTTAACGCTGCAGTTGAACGAGGAGAAACGCCGTCTCCTATCATCACCTTCCGCCCTTACGATCTAATGAAGTCAATCGGCTGGTGCGACAGCATGGGCAGGGTCGGCGGTCGAGATTATGAGCGGTTCAAAGCAGCCGTCAGCCGTCTACGCGCAACCCGGATTAGGACATCCCTACGCCGCCGCGGAAAAGAGCGCTTCGAGGATTTCAACCTTCTCAGCGAATTCCTGCTTGATGAAAAGGACGGCCGACCGCTCGGCGCACGCATGACCGTGCCTGCTTGGATCTACAGCGCCGTCACAGAAAGTCGGCGTGACGTTCTGTCGATCACGCCGCTCTATTTTGAGCTGACGTCCGGTATTGACCGTTTTCTATATCGACTTGCCCGGCGCCACGCTGGCAACGGTCTCGACAACCCAGATGGCTGGGTTTTCTCTTTTCGGGATCTTCACAAGAGATCGGGCAGTTCGATGAGATATGCTGATTTCGCAAAAGCGCTGCGAAGAGCCTGCGAGAAACAAGCCATACCGACATACGAACTAATCGAGGAAAACGGTGCAAACGGCGACTCGCTCATACGCATGCGCTTCAGAAGACTTCTTCTGTGACCAAGCTGCTTCTCCTCGCGAAAACCAAGTTTTACTCCCCATGCCACAAGCAAACATGGCACGGGTTTTTACTCCCTCAGGCCTCGCAGCCGTAACACGGGTTTTTACTCCCTCATGCCTTGCACCCGTAGCACGGGTTTTTATTCCCCTCTTGCACGGGTGATTATTCCCCGAACCACGGGTTTCCGTTCCCCGACGGTTCACGCAACCATCTGATTAATAATATTAAAATGTCACTTCGATTCGGCTTAACTACTATAACAATCTTTATAACGAACATGTCTTGGGCCAAGCGAAGCCTTAGGCTGTGGATAAGTAGCCAAACCCATGCCCTGCGCGACGGAGCGCCCTTAATGAATTCGGAGGATCCCAGTCGCGCTAGGGGCAATGCATCCGAAAGGACGCACCTTGAGATGAAGAAATCCGGCTATAGGGGACGATGACGTGGGATATTCACCGGAACGGAAGGCAGCAGCCCGATGAAATGCGCGACTGGGTTGGGGCACGGTTTCTTGAGACAGTTCATAGCGCTAATTTTCCATTGAAGGAGGATAGACCATGGACGACAAGAACAGCTCGACACCTGGGGCGACGGAGGCCGCGGCCCCGGCGTCGCGCGCCCATCACGCTGGCGACGGCGGGGCCGTGGCCGGTGGTGCGAAGCGCTTTTCGGCGAAACGGAAACTGGCGATTGTACAACGTCTGCTGCGCGGGGAGAGCCTTGAAGCGGTCTCCCGGGAGGAGAACGTTCCCGTTCACCGCCTGACGGCCTGGCGTGACAAGATCCTGATGGGGGCGGAGAGCGCGCTCAAGGAGCGCGAGCGCGACGCACGTGATGAAGAGATCGCGCGGCTGCAGGCCAAGGTGGGCGAGATCACCATGGATAACGAGCTCCTCTACGCGAAGATCGACAAGCTGGAGGGCGGGCGCCCTTTGGCCCGGCGGAGATCGAAGAAATGAGTCGGACGCATTCGATCTCCACTCACCGCCGCTTCGGGATGTCCCGCGTCTGCAGGATCTGGGGCGTGCCCCGGGCGACAGTCTACCGGTGTCGTGCTGCCACCGATGGTGCCGAGGCCGCCAATGCGGGGCGTCCGCCGAAGCGGCGGGGGCCGCAGGGCGCGTGCAGTGACGCCGAGTTGCTGCTCCACATTCAGGCGGTGATCGCCGCTTCGCCCTTTTCCGGCGAGGGCTATCGCAAGGTCTGGGCACGGCTGCGGGCGCAAGGCGTGCGGACTGCCCCTCGACGGGTGCGGCGAGTCATGAAGGCAAATGATCTCCTCGCGCCTCAGCGCCCGGTCCAGCGCGACGCCCACCCGCATGCTGGTACGATCGTCACTGATCGGGTCGACGAAGTCTGGGGCACGGACATGACCCAGACGGTCACCACCGGTGAGGGGCGCGCTTATGTGTTCATCGCGGTCGATCATTGCTCGGGCGAGTTCATCGGCACCCATGCCTCGTCGAGCGCAAGCCGGTGGGAGGCGCTGGAGCCGGTCCGGCAGGGCATCACGCAGCACTTTGGCGGTGTGGGACCGGATGTGGCCAAGGGCCTGACGCTGCGCCACGACCATGGATCGAATTACATGGCCGACGACTTCCAGAACGAGATCAAGTGCTTCGGCATCGTCAGTTCTCCGGCCTTCGTTCGGCAGCCCGAGGGCAACGGCGTGGCCGAGCGTGCGATCCGTACCCTCAAGGAGCAACTGCTCTGGGTGCAACACTTCGAGACCGTCGAAGACTTGCGGCAGGCGCTGGCCAGCTTTGCGGCCGAATACAATGCCTCATGGCTCCGGCAGCGACACGGGTACAAAACACCTGATCAGATCAGGGTTGAACAAAAAGCCCTTGAACCCGAAGCCGCCACGGGGGTTAAGATGGCAGCATAACCAGCGCAGCGAGCTGTCTCACAACCGTGCCCCGATACAGATGAAATGCGCGACCATGAAGGTCACAATGGAGCGACTCGGCGTCCTACAACGTCATGACGGAGATCGCGCGTGAGGGCGGCCCGTGGCAGCTGGTCTATTGCTGGACGCATGTCCGTCGCCGTTTCGTGAAACGCTTCCAGAGCGATGGCTCCCCCATCGCCGAAGAGATGCTGCGTCAGATCGCGCTGCTCTATCAGATCGAGACGTCCGTGCGTGGCAAGGAGGCAGACGTGCGCCTGGCGGCCCGGCGTGAACATTCGGCCCCGATCATCGCCGCTCTCAAGCCCTGGCTGGAAGCCCAGCTCTCGCGCATTCCGCAGAAATCCCAACTGGCCGAGGACATCCGCTACACCCTGGCGCACTGGCCCGGCCTGACCCGCTTTCTGGATGACGGCACCCTCGAGCTGGACACCAACCCCGTAGAAAATCAAATCAGACCGATTGCCCTGACGCGAAAAAATGCGCTCTTCGCAGGCAACGAGGTCGGCGCCAAGAACTGGGCCATGCTCGCCTCGCTGGTCGCCACCTGCAAGATGTCCGACGTGAACCCGGTCGATTATACCGCCGCCACCCTCCGCGCCATCCTCGACGGCCATCCGCAAAGCGGAATCGAAGACCTCATGCCGTGGCGCTACGCGCAGCCGTCAAGCCTCGCCGCATAGGGTAACGCCGTCGCGCTTACATTGATCCAGTCGCTGCAGGTGAACTGGGACCCCTGATCCATGTTGAAGATCTCCGGCGGGCCGTATGCGGCCAGCGCCTCCTTCAGGGCCACGACGCAGAAGTCTGCGTCCAGCGTGTTTGACAGCCGCCAGTCGAGCACCTTGCGGCTTTAACCGTGCCCCGATACAGATTTCATCTGAAGATCGTTCCGCGAATAGGGGTAACAGCGGGATGGGCGTAAAAAAGACGAGCCTAGTCAACGGAGTAAATCAGAGTGAACTTAATAAGGCAAAGTGTATTGCTGTTTCTATTTACGCTTGGAGCGGCTTCATGTAGGTTTACGCCGGTTTACGCACCTGGCTCCAACGCTTTGGCTAAATGATCTGAAATTTCAGTTGCACCACCTAACAACAGTCGTGCCAGCTACATACTAGTTGCCGAGCTTGAAAATCGGATTGGTAGGAACTTGAATGGTAATAAATTTCTTGAGCATAATATTTCACTATATCAGGAAGGTAGCGGCTTTTTTAGTGGCGCAAATCGGATTCAATTGATAGGAAAGGTAACTTATTCAGTGGTGTCCGATGAAGATGGTTTTTCTCTGTATAGTGGGTCAGTCGAGAATTTTGTTTCCTTTGTAGCGGATGACAGCGTAACAACGTCCCCACGTGATAACACAGAGGAGCGTCTTGTATCTATCTTAGCCGATCAGATAATCACAAATTTGATAGCACAAGCTTCTTGAGCCGCTTGTATGGTCTGCCCTCACCGGGTGATCCAATTTGATTATTAGTGCATGTTTGGCCTCTGGCTCACTGGAACGAAGGTTGCCAACGCTGGTGGTAAGTATCCTCTGAACCATAATTTCTTGGATAGAAAAAGCTATCAATGCTTGATCACCTAGCCATATGGCTGCATACATGGCACAACCGTTAACCACGCGCATACATGCACGCTTGGATAACCAGTGTCGCGTTCCGTAAAGACCCGATCGCGTGAACTTGCCTTATTACTTGTATCATTTACTTGAGGAAAACCAATGACTCTTGCTATTGTTACCAATTCCTCAAATGCGCCGTCGGAAACTTTCATTCGGGCACATATCCGTGATATAATGCCTAGTCAAACCGTAGTTTTGTGCCACAATGGAGAAGGTGCCGAGGACCTAGCGGTGCCCGTGTTGTCGGAAATCCGCCGCGCGCGTAGGCCGCGTCAGTTTGGTGAGCGTCTTGCTCAGCTTCTGCACAAACTTCTACGTCCTTTCCTTGATCCAAGCCTAAGAGGTACTGCTGAGCGACGTGTACGGAACTTTCTACAATTGCACGAGGTGAAGACTGTGCTCGCAGAGTTCGGTCAAAACGGTAGTCGGATGCGTCTCACCTGTAAGCGGGCGCAAATCCCACTCTACGTGCATTTCCACGGTTCTGATGCGACCAAAGTAGCGCGAAAGAGGCGCTGGCGACGTCACTACCGGCAGCTTTTTCGCGATGCGACGGGCATTATCGTGCCATCGAGCTTTCTGGCGGATCGGTTGCGTAAACTTGGTTGTCCAGAGGATAAGTTACATGTGTCACCGCACGGCATCGACCCAAACAGTTTCGAGGAGAGTACGCGAGAAAAGGGCAGATTGATCGCGATTGGTCGCCTTGTGGAAAAGAAGGCTCCGCATCTCACAATCCGGGCGTTCGCTGCGGTGCGTCGCCAACGTCCGGATTGCACTTTGGATATCGTAGGCGATGGCCCCCTTCACGCTGTGTGCATGGAGGAGATAAACCGTTTGGGGCTTGGCGAATGCGTACGACTCCACGGTGCGCAATCTCCAGAATACGTAAAGGATTTGCTCAAACGCGCGGCCCTGTTTGTGCAGCATTCAGTTACTGCGCATGATGGTGATATGGAATCATTTGGCATCTCACTCATAGAAGCGATGGCAAGCGGGATCCCAGTCGTAACTACTGACCATAACGGGTTTTCAGAAACCGTGATCTACGGTGAAACAGGATATCTTGTCAAAGAGCACGACGTAGAAGGAATGGCAGCGGTCATACTGTCGTTGTTAGGGGATCCTGATAAAGAAATACGAATGGGCCGCGCGGGTCGCGCGCGAGTCGAAGAAGCATTTACGAATGAACGTGCTGCGGCTAGGCTTCGCGAGATCATGTCATTGTCTTAGATCGGGGACATCTTGTTGCAAGCATTCTTGAACGAGACCACCATTATGGTAATGCCATTCGACTACAAATATCGCGTGAAGATGAGAACTCCAAGCAACGAGTTGTATAATTCACCGCCCGCGGCGGATCCAGTGCCAAGGAATATCTCTCATTAGGCGCAAACGCCGGAGCCAGGTTTCTTTGCGACTTGGAAAATGAGGCGACCGTCCGGCCATCCGCGCAAGACCCCGATCGGCTGAAATCAGTACCGGAAGTTTGGACGCAATCACCAGCCCCAAAAGATTTTCCAGGGTGTCAGTACGTGTTTTATTCTTAGTGAAATGTTTGTGAAACTGCGGGCTATGGATTATCCGCGGTGCGGAATGGTGCGTTCGCCAGAGGTGTAAGTCTTTGAAACGCATGAGATTGTATTCTTGCGGCAGTGTCGCAACCCGTAGATCGCTGTCCCATATCAATTCTCGTAGAACCGGCTGGTCTCGCTCGAAGTCATTTTCTCGGACGGCTGCACTCCAACTCTGGAGTTCCGCGACAACTTTGGGATTACGTCTCAGGGCGATAACGCCCGAATTGAACTGTGGGAAGGCGTTTGGAATTTGCTTTCGCCAGAAAGTTTGACACCGCTTGCCGTTACGGATGGGATCATGCGCTATGGCCATGTCGAAGCGGTCTAGAACCTCGAACACATCGCGGATATCCGCAATCACGAACACATCCGCATCTAGGTATAGGGTCTTGTCGAAACGGCTGTGCATCATGGCGTCAATCTTTGACCGACGCCACGGATCCTCAAGCTGGTGGATGCGGTCAAAGACCGGCATGTCAGCCGTCTGGTCCGTAAACAGATCCACCTCCAGACCCGGGCAACTGTCCTTCACAGACTGCGCCGCTCGCGCGGCCAATTCGGTGTAATCTTTCCCGGTAGCGGCGAAGATGACGCCGATTGTTTCAGTCATCGGTACTTTTTCTCTTTCTATTTCCGCCGTTTCGCCAAAATTGACGAGTGGGTTTCCGCTATATGCGGCATTGGTCGCGATGGGTCCTGAATAACCTGCCCTCGGAAAACTCCCTCGATCTGAAGCAGGGCCTAATCAACCCAGACTGAAGGAGCATTTTCACTATCATGATGTGATATTAAAAACAGTGAGATCATCTCATAAAACTGCTCCCTACTGGGCTGAGGCGATCAGGTCGCGTATGTTCTTGCGAGCGGTATCTTGTGAACAATACTTGCGCACAAAGCAAAGTCCCTTGGCTACTTGTGTCTGATACAAATCAGGGTCCGACATCAAGCGGTGTACATTCTCTGCAACTTCTGAAGGTTCACAATATATGGCTGCATCACCGAATGTATCGACCAATCCATGTTCCAAGATGACGGGCTTCCCTCGTGCCATAGCTTCCATCGTGTTGCGGCCAAATTCTTCAATGTAATCATGATGCATAAAGTTCACAAAAATATCAAGGCTATCTAGAAAATCATTCACAGGGATCGTATCAAACTCAAATACAGTCCAGTTGTTTGGCTGTTTTTGGCTCGTCTTTGGCTGCGACTTAACACCGCCCAAAAGATAGATTTCAACCCCGTCAACGTTTGCGCAGTAAGCGGCGTCAGTAGCGATACGAGTTGACGGCCATTTTGTCCAATGATCGCGTGAATGGCGACCGATCGTGATTGGACGATTGATTTTGGTACATGTTTTGCCATCAACTACGGAACCTGAAAATGGAGGGTGCCAATTTCTTTCAAGCATGGGTTCGTAGCCACCAAGTGAATCGAGAGTTTTTCGAACGCGATCTGATATTGGTATCCAAATTGGAGCTTTACCAAAAAAATGATTACAAAATCGTTTAGCCTTTAATGGATCATACATCCAAGGCTGCTCACTCCTCAAGTTCATAGGCGATTGATTTACCAAAACAGCAAGTGTTCCACATTTTATGCTTGGCATATCATCTATGTAATGACTCATTAAAGGGGGGTGATGTAAAATTACTAATTCAGACGAAATAAGATCTTCTTTCGAAAGGAAATCAACATTCGTTTTATTGCATAGATCAAAATAACTTGGTGCAATCGGTTTCATCTCAAATCCCCACCTTGGGTAGTGAAACAAACCGACTTTCAATCCATTGGCTAAGGCGCTACTAACATAACCTTCATTACATCGACGCGTCCCCCCAAGAAGTGCAAAGTCAGAAATGATTACGAAATCATACTTGTATGTTAGACCACGTGCTGATTGCCACATTGCATTTGGTATAGGAAATGGATCTTTTTTACTTTTTCGGATAAGCTTCAGAGACGCTCCTAATTTCAATTGCTGCTCCCGCCAGTGGGAATGCTGCTGCTTATAAAGACTCCGCATGCCAAAGAAATTACTAGAAATAGAAGTTTCAGCGTTCTGTGTTAATGAAGTTTCATGCAGTCTTTGCAGTGTTAGTGCGACAGTAAACGGAAGTTCATGGAGGTTAACATTTCCGTGTACTGCAGAGAAACGGAAGACCATTTCATCATCTGCTCCGACTCTCACTTCATCCCAAGCTCCTAGCGACAAGAAGTCTAGCCTTCTTGCCATAAATCCCGGATAGCAGCGTCGCATCATCTTAACTGTGGCTCTTTTGGGATCGACCTCAACATGCAAGCCCGCTGACGTCCGTAGTGCGGTCCCGAATACACCGCAGACTCCGTGCCGCGCAAATACTGCCACCTGCTTTTCAATCATCTGCGGATGTGACCAGTCATCGCTATCATGCACCGTCAGATAGTAACCCGTGGCTTGCCGCAACCCGCGATTACGTGTCCGATAAGCTCCCGCATTTTCTTCATTCTGCAGGGCGATAATTCGGTCATCCTTAGCTGCATGTTGCTGAATAATCTCCCAGCTGCTGTCGCCGCTGGCATCGTCGATCACGATGATCTCCAGATTCCGATAGCTTTGCTCGCACACCGCGCGCAAGGCCGTGTCCAGATGGGCAGCGGCCTCAAATACAGGAATGATCACAGTGACGGTTTCATTGGCGACGACAGGCATTACCGCCTGACCGACAAGGTTGTCCATATCGAGCGCACCATCGGGGTCGATTAACTTAAGAGGTTTGAGGCCCGCGTCAGAGTAGACCTTATTGAGTAAGTCTAGGCGTTCAGCATCAGCGAACTTCCCCTTTTGCAGCAGCAACAAGTTGCTTTTGGCAAAAGCATATTCTGTGGAAGTTAAGATTTGACGTGAACAGTTAAGTGTGGTTTGCGCCAAATCTAGCCTGCCCAGCCGCATCTGCGCTTCCAATAACAACGCCGTCGGTTCCGCGAGCCGGACCATTGCCGTGTTCAGCTTTGCCGCCTTATCCAGAAGGTCAAGTGATTGAGCCCAATCTCCCTGCGCGGCTTTCCAGCGAGCAAGTTCATAGGCGAGCTCTGCGCGGTCATCGCTGCTAAAACGGCCTTCGTTTAGATAGGTCATGATCGCTTCTGACGTCGTTTGGCCGAAGCCATGCCAAAGTTTTGTGCGTAGATCAGCTACAGGTCCAGACTTCGTCGTCCGGAACCGTTTCGTCGTCCGGAACCGTTTCTTTTTTAACTTTTTTCGCCAAATCAGCAAGGTGATCAACGGTGCAGACACAGGGAAAGTCAGAACAACCCCACCAATCAGTGCTATCCGTTGCTTTCGGTTCATGTGCTTTGGGAAAATACTCACGGGTTGACCTTTCGTATGCCTGTCCTCGAGCCATGTTCGGCCTAAGGAAAAAGGGCGCGGGCAACAACACAAAAATCATTTTCGGCGAAATGTATCTATTTTGGTTGTTGATATGCTCACTGCTAATCCTGAGCTGCCACTGAGCTTTCATCCAGGCACGACCGGAGTCCGGTTGGTATTGTGTAAACATCCGCCGAAGGCCGCGGTCAGGCAGCCTTGACCTGAGGTGCTGCTGCGTTCCATCCCCACGGCAGCAATTCGAGCAGGCGTGAGACCGGCATGTCGGAGATACGTGCGATGACGTCCGCGAGCCAGGCCTGGGGATCAATTCCGTTCAACTTGGCCGTGGCGATCAGGGAATACATGACGGCGGCGCGCTGTCCGCCCCGTTCGGACCCGGCGAATAGCCATGATTTTCTGCCGAGGGCCACACCGCGCAGCGATCTTTCGGCGGCATTGTTTGTCAGGCAGATGCGGCCATCTTCGAGGAACCGGGTGAAGCCTGGCCAGTGGTTCGGCGACAGCAGATAGTCGATCGCCTTGGCGACCTTGGCATGCTTTGACAGCAGCGCCCGTTCGCCGCGCAGCCAGCTTTTCAGATCGGCGATCAGAGGGGCCGACAGGCGTTGGCGCGCCTCGAGGCGGGCTGCGGGGGCTTCGCCGTTGATGTCACGCTCGATCTCGAACAGGGCATCGATGCGCTGGACCGCCTCGAACGCGATCGGTGAGATTTCCTTGGCGTTCTTGCCCTTGCGAATGTTCTTTTCGACATCCGCCAGCTCGAAGAACTTGCGGCGCGCGTGTGCCCAACACAGACGCACGAGCGCCCCGATCACCCCAAAACCGAAACCACAGACCCAAAACAAGCAAACGCCCGGCTGTCAGCCCTGGGGCGAAAACTCCGGTTGCGCATGAAGGTCATGCACACCACGAGCCGCACGACCCCAGGCAAAAATCCGACCGTGGTGAATTATGGCGGCTAGCGCTACCGTCATGTGCGTGAACTCGATCAAGACCCTCACTGAACCAAGGCGGCCAGATAGTTCTGTCCGCCGCTCTGAAAACGTTGCTGTCGGGCGGGAGTGATGAGGGTTCGTAGCCCGATCCGTGCACGTTCGGGCGTTTTGACGCACGCAAGAGCCTCCCGGCGCGAAAAACACTTGATCAGACGGCGAACTCCGGCGAACCTGCTGTTAGCTCTCAGGCCATTTGGGGAATGTCGATGATTATGCCTCGGAAGTCCAAAGGGGACAGAACGGCAATCTGAACGCCCAGATAACATTTGAAGTCACTTCATTCTTGCGCTGATACATTGCCTCACTTACTCTGAGGCGAAGATATGATGCTAGCCAAACTTCTTGAACAAAGCCAAAACTGAATGAAGTATATCTTTCGAAAGCCGCGGGCGGTTATCCTGAACGACACCAGGCGGGATAGCAACCATTTGGGTTGCCATCTTGTTATGAAAAACTTGCAAGACCTGTGTGCGCGAAACGGTATCAATGTGATTGGTACCATCCAAAGTAAGGAACGTCCGCGAAATGACGACTTCGTGACGACTTTTCTCGAACGGATCAGTCGCGCAGATATCGTTATTCTCAACGGTGAAGGTAGCTTGCATCATGACAGAGGCGTTGGCCTTCTCGAGCAAGTCGATCTAGCCGTACAAAAGAAAAAGAAAGCATTTCTGGTCAACTCAGTTTGGGAGGAGAATCCAAGATCCAAGCAGTACCTTGGGCTATTCAAATTATCAGCATTCAGAGAAACAACTTCTTTAAGTATTGCCAAAGCTGATGGTGCCTGTGGCGCGCTCAACGTTCCGGATCTCAGTCTGTATAGTTGCTTTGAAACCTCACACCAACGCACTGAGAAGATTGTGTTCACCGATAGCGTTATTCCAGATGTTTCCAAAACCCTGGAAGATACGGCGGAAGAACTACAAGTGCCTCTCTTCCCAATGAGTGAGCAAACTGATAATATGCTTACGGTCGCTGCGATATCCAATGCGGCTGTGGTTGTCGGCGGTCGATTTCATGCGCTTTGCCTCTGTCTATCGACCGGCACGCCAATGTTGTCTATTGAATCCAACACTCACAAAATTAGTGCTCTTCTTTCGGATCTCGGAGTCGAAAACCAAAAATATATGTTTAAAGATGCCGAAAGTGTTTGCTCGTCTAGTGTACTTGCTTTTAAGCAGATGGATCACTCTGAATTCTTATCCAACGCATTTGATTACACGGTCAAGGCAAGAGCCAAAATGGAACAAATGTTCAGTCAGATAAGAAGTCTGGCGTAAGGAGCCACTCAAAATGGATACTAAAACCAAAACTGAAACATTGACCTCGAATAAAAAAAATGTTGAGTGAAAAGATCAATAGATGTTTCAAACGAATATTTAAAACCGCCTATGGGGTGGATTGTCTAATTGAAAGCCATCGAAGACTAGAGGATGGCCTTCAAAGGATAGACGAAGGCCTTGAAAGAATAGATGGAAGACTTGAAAGAATAGAAGAGGCTCTCGACAGGAAGTTCCCAGAAGTCGATGTGAAAGTTAAGGAAGCTACACCAGAAAAGTTTTTGCGCCTTAGAAATAAGTATCTGGGAGAAAGATGTTTTCTGCTGGGTACGGCACCTTCTCTATCGGAGCTTGATCTGTCTGCTTTAATAGGTGAACGAATTTTTAGCGTGAACGGCGGCATAAAGTTGATTGGGCATCCATTCAAATCTCTTGTTGGATATTGCGTCGCCGATCCTATTTTTTACAGAGACCACAAAAACGAAATAGATACTGCTAGTATTGATCATTTGTTTATCAGTTCGACGGTAAACATTTCCGAAAAAAAACATTTGGACTCCGCATGTATTTTCGACAGCTGCATCAGGCCTAGAATGCACCAAGGAATGTTCCAATTTGACCTAACACAACCTACTTTCAGCTCGCACACGGTCATGCACCACGCACTTCAGATCCTTGTGTATATGGGCTTTAGAAAGATCTACTTGGCTGGCATAGACCTCAGTTTCGGCACCGACGAACCTCATTTTTATACGTCGACTGAGAGAGAGGTCAGGGATTCAGCCAATCGCAGCGCTGTTCATGCGCACAAGATGCTCGAAGGCTTTTACAAGGCGAATAGAATCTTGTCAGAACGAGGCATAAAGGTAGTGAACTTAAGCTCTGGTGGTGCGCTCAAAGATATAGAACGTGATGACCTGAACACGGTCTTGGGCCGTGAGGTTGCCTCGGCATCAAAGGTTTGAGATTGGATCAAGGCAAAGCCAGAACAAATGTTTAACCCTCCGCGTGTATTAGGTGTTCAATCTCAGGGTTTGATGGTGTGATCCTTTCGCAGGAATGGAAGGAAGCACGATGGGACAAGTTCGTCAGGGAGTGTCATGAACTCTGTGCATCCAACCCGGTTCACGCGGTTTCAGATGCTCAAGCGTCGAAGCGCTCGCCGAACATTATGGCGAACCGGTTGCGGGTGCAGCGCGACAAACAGGGTGAGAATCCAGCGTCTATCATGATGAGAAGTATGCGCCGTCCCTGTCCCATTGATTTCCATGGTTCCGTTGCGCTGACCGAACGGCGAGCCTCGTTCTGAACATTCAGAAGGAGATGACGATGGCGGATGGCGGGGACGGGTTTGACGGCTGCATCGAGGTTGTGCAGCGGACGCGAGGATATCGGCGCTGGCCGAATGATGTGAAGGCGCAGATCGTGGCCGAGAGCTTTCAGCCCGGCGTTCGGGTGGTGGATGTCGCGCGGCGACATGGTCTGGCAGCGCATCAGCTTTCGGATTGGCGGCGTCAGGCGCGCCAGGGGGACCTGGTCCTGCCGGCGGACGCTATGGCCGGGGTGTCGTCAGACGCTCTGCCAGCCTTTGTGCCGGTTTCGGTGGAGACTGGGGACGCCGGTCCGTCAGCGGATGCCGGCCTGACCGGCGGCATCATCACGATCGAGATTGGCAACGATGTCGTGCTGCGGGTGCCGGGCGATGTTCCGGCAGAGCGGGCAGCAGGGGTGGCGCGCGCGCTGCGAGGGTCGGCATGATCGTCGCGGGGCAGCGCCAGCCGATCCTGATTGCGACGCGGCCAGTAGACTTCCGCTGCGGGCATCGGGCGCTGGCGCTGATCGTGCAGACCGAACTGAAGCTCGATCCGCATTCCGGGGTGACGATCGTGTTCCGTTCGAAACGCGGTGACCGGTTGAAAATTCTGGTGTGGGACGGAACAGGTCTCGTGATGGTCTACAAGGTTCTGGAACAAGGCAGCTTTGCCTGGCCGAAGGTTCAGGAAGGGACAATGCGGCTGTCGCGGGCCCAGCATGAGGCTTTGTTCGAAGGTCCACCCCTGCGTTCTCATCAGTATGCGCCGTCTCCGCCCCATTGAGATTTCGCTTGCGGGGCATTTTCCCAGCATGTTCGGCTGACGTATCACCGGCGTGGCCCCTCACAATGAGCTCATCGGGGAGTCCCGGATGAGCTCATTGTGAGGTCTGGGACGCCGTTGCGTAGGCCCATGGCATCAACGCATCGATGTCCTTGTCGAGGTGACCGCCCGCCAGGCTGGTGAACAGATCGCGCAGGTAGGCATAGGGTTCCACGCCGTTCATCTTGCAGGTGCCGATCAGGCTGGCGAAGCGCGGCCAGGAACGGGCCCCTTCATCGTGGCCGGCAAAAAGCGCGTTGCGGCGGTTCATGGCCGGGCTGCGGATGGCGTTCTCGACCAGGTTGGAGTCCATGTCGACATGGCCATCCTCGAGGAAGAGCCGGAAGCCGTCCTGGCGTCGCAGCATGTAGGCGAGCGCTATGCGGAGGTCGGATTTGCGCGAGATGCGTGCGGCCTGGGCGGCCAACCAAGCAAAGAACTGATCCACCAGAGGGCGCGACAATTCCTGGCGGACGGCCTGGCGCTGATCAGGCGCGGAGCCACGGACGCTGTCCTCGACCTTGTAGAGCGCGGCGATGCGCACCAGCGCCTCGTCGACGATGGGCGAGCCCTTTTTCGGCTTGGCCTTGATCAGCTTGCGCCGTCCATGTGCCCAGCAGAAAGCCAGCTGCAACGGCTTGCCGCCCGTGCGTTTTGATGTGGCCAGATGCGTATAGCCGCCGTAGGCATCGACCTGGATCGTGCCGTTGAAGCCGCTCAGGATCTCGTCGGCGTATTCGCCCTTCCGGCCGGGGCGATAGTGGAACACCACGCCCGGCGGCGCGGGGCCGTTCCATCCGCGGTCATCGCGCAGCACGGCCCAGAGATAGCCGGTCTTCGTCTTACCGCGCCCGGGGTCCAGCACCGGGGCGGTCGTCTCGTCAACATAGAGCCGAGCGCTGCCCTGTTTCAGCAGCACCGCCATGCGGTCCACCACCGGTGCGATCAGCGCACCGGTCCGGCCCATCCAGTCGGCGAGAACCGAGCGGTCGATCGGCACGCCATGCCGCGCCATGACCACGGCCTGGCGGTTCAGCGGCATGTGCTCGGAATGCTTGGATACGGCGATCTGCGCCAGCAACGCCTCAGTGGGCCAGCTGCCTTCCAGCAGATGCGCCGGTGCCTTGGCCTGAACCACGCCGGTGCGCCCCTTTGGGCAGGCGTATTTCGGGCGGATCGTGACGATCACCTGATAGCGCGCCGGGATGACATCGAGCCGCTCGGTCTTGTCCTCGCCGATCCGCACCATGTCGCCGCAGCCACAGGGGCAGAGAATGCTCTCGGGCTCGATCACCCGCTCCACGCGCGGCAGGTGTTCTGGCAGCGCCCGGGCCTTGCGCTTCTTGCGTGGCGTCTTCTTCTCGGGATCGGTCTCGCTGGCCGCGATTTTCTCCTCGACCGTGGCAATCTGTTCCTGGGTCTCGGCGATGGCGGCTTCCAGATCCTCCAGAGCAAGCTCGAGCTGCGCGGGGTCCAGCTTCTCGGATTTCGGCCCGAACTTCGTGCGCCGGTAGTCCTGAACCTGACCTTCCAGCTTCTCGATCAGGGCCTTCAACTCTGTGATGAAGGTGTCCTTCTCGGCCACCACCGCCTGTTCATGCTGGCGGGCCGCACGCTCGACCGCCAGCTCGAACTGCGCAGCCTCGAACGCCTTCACAACCTCGGGCGGAAGGTCCGGAAACAGGCTGAGATCGAAGGGCTGTGACATGCGGATTCATAGCCGTTCCAGCCAGGAAAGGCCAACAAAACAACGTCAAAACAGCCGAATAACTCATCCCGCAGCAATGGGGGGAGTGACCCGCTGCGCAACGATCCGGCGCCAGTCCAGAGCCTCGCAAGGAGGGCGTAGCCCGACTGGAGAGGCTCCACCCCCGCGTTGCGCCCTGAATGGGCGGGTCTGACGGTCGTGGCCGGCTCGTCAGGCTGGCACTCATCCAGAACGGCTATCGTATCCTCTTCACCCGCACCACGGACCTGGTCCAGAAGCTCCAGCAGGCGCGCCGTGATCTCGCCATTGAGGCCGCCATCGCAAAGCTCGACAAGTTCCACCTGCTGATCCTCGACGACATCACCTAAGTCACAAAGGATCAGGCCGAGACCAGCGTGCTGTTCGAATTGATCAGCGCACGCTACGAACGCCGCTCCATGCTGATCACGGCAAACCAGCCCTTCGGCGCCTCGAACACGATCTTCCCGGAC
>Ga0307975_1000716_pt1 | contig 18100 bp, 18 predicted proteins | sample OrgLakmetagen917_FD_201825 | JGI IMG/M metagenome (GOLD analysis project Ga0307975, IMG submission 201825) | Saline water microbial communities from Organic Lake, Antarctica - #917 | ecosystem: Environmental > Aquatic > Non-marine Saline and Alkaline > Saline | place: Antarctica: Organic Lake... | reverse complement strand
TTCAGCGCCGGATATCGATAGTGCTGTGGTGTTGCCAGCAAATGATCAAACTTGCGCCAGTTGATCGCAGGGTGTGAAAAAACAACAAAGCGGCTGCGGATTAGGCTTTGAAAAGGGTTTTTCTACAGCCTCGCTAGCCTTGAGCGCCCTCCACAGGTAATCATCATGTTTGGAATCTTTAAGGAGCTGGAATCTCAAGCCAACCAAGCTCAGAAAAAGATCGCAAGTGCTCTTAACCACTACAGCTGGATTTCTATGTGTAGATATCGGTGCAATTGCGTCGTCTTAGCGCCATTCAGGTCGGAATCATCAATTTTAAAAATTGACGATATAGATCTGTACAAGGCTTCCCTCTTTTACAGCGACCAAGAGTGAAATTAAGTAACCACTGAAATCAGTGACTCTAAGCCCGCTGATTTCGATTCAACTGCGAAAATACCCATGACTTCTTCACTTCACCGCCTGTACTCTTTTCGTCGCTGTCCCTATGCTATGCGCGCCCGTCTCGGCCTCTTGTTTGCTGATTTGCAGGTGGAGCTGCGGGAGATAATATTGAAAAACAAACCGGCCCAGATGCTGGCGATTAGCCCGAAAGGCACCGTGCCTGTTTTACAGCTTTTTGATGGTACCGTGGTTGAAGAGAGCCGGGAAATAATGGCGTGGGCGCTTCGGCAGCAAGATCCACAAGGGCTGTTGGATACAACGGTTTTGGATCACGCCAATGCTCTGATTGAGCAAAACGACAACGACTTTAAACATTGGTTGGATCGCTATAAATACGCCGACCGATACCTCGAAATGACCCAGTCAGAGTATCGGCAACGGGGTGAGGCCTTTTTACAGGTTTTAGAGGAGTTGCTGACTAAAAACCCTTACCTACTGGGGGACAGCACGACCATTGCCGATATTGGTATCGTGCCTTTTGTCCGTCAATTCGCCCATGTGAATCGCGATGTTTTTTACAGCCTACCTTACCCGAACCTGCATCTGTGGTTACAACACTGGTTGGAGCACTCATTCTTTCTGCAAGCCATGACCAAGTTTCGGCCATGGCAAGAGGGAGATGACGTTGTGGTTTTTCCTTCTTAACACTAAGCACTTAAACCTTCTTAGCCTCTTTATGGAGTGGTCAAGCACTTTGTGACCCCGTATCTTGACCCCGTATCCCAAATAGCTGCACCTAAGCAGCCTGTTTGTTGCGCGCAATTTCCTGTAATTTTTCAGGGTTGAGGGATACGGCTCCGGCGACTTCCCAGTTTCGAATGTCACCAGATGACTGGTTGCGTAGTATTGAAGAGACGTGCCAATTCTTCGGCGAAGTGCCTCAAGAAATCCTGTTCGACAATGCCAAGACCACCATGATCGAGCGCGATGCCTACGGTGAAGGCCGTCATCGCTGGAATGCATCCCCACTTAAAGTAGGGGATCATCGACGAAAAGTAAGCAATCTCGAGCGCATACGGCTTATGATTCTGAGTTGAAATAATAAATGCGGCCCGTTTCAGCCGTAAAAATGCTCATCACTGGCGAAGCACGATTGGCCGCTGCTCTGGCATTCCCATGGATACTATCAGGGAGTTGTCTTCCTGCCGCTGCTTGAAAGCGGCTTTACTGTCCAGATCCTGCCAGTTGCTCAGAATCAGGCTCTGGGCGACGGCTCCTCCCAGGGTTGTGCCCGGCCCCAGAATAATCAGTTTGTCCGGCGCGAATTCACGAACAGCAACACGCAAAGCAGCGCTGAAATCGTAAGGTTGGGTCAACTGATGGCTCAGGGTGTAGTCCCAAAGCGCCTTGTGATCTGTACTCCAAGGAGACCAGATATGGCCGCGACCGTCGATGAGCGGAATCTCCGGTCTGCCGAACAGCGCTGGCCCCAGGGCTTCCTTTGCCATCTCCCGCACCGGCTCTTGCAGTGGCGTATGGAAGGCCGCGTGATTGGGTAACCGCATGGGGAAGTGGTCTTTTTTGGGCAGTCCACGATTCAGGGCTGCCATACCCGGTGTGTCGGCACCAAACACCATCATACCGCCCAGATCGATGGACAGGTAAGCCTGGCCTTCGCCACTTTTGCAGATCTCATCGGCTAAAGCCAGGTAGCGGGCGCGGGCATCCCAGTCTGGACGCCAGTCGTCATCCACCCAGGGAATGAGAAGCTGGCCGCCAATCAGGCGTTCCTGCATTAATCCGCCCATAGTATTGACCAGATGCAGGCCCTTTTGTGCATCCAGCGCACCGGCGATCGCCAGGCTGATATACCAACCCATGGAGTTGCCGGTAACAGCAACGATCTCATAGCGATCTTGGTCGATATCCAAAAAATCGGCATAGGCACAGGCATAGATCAGGCCCGAGGCATGATCTCCGCGGCTGTGCAGTTTCAGCGAATAGGCTTTGTCTTGATCCAGCTCTGTCAGGGTTGGCTGCTGGTGCTGGCGCCGATAGTCGTCGAAACTCTCCAGCAAAGCGCCTTTATCCGCATGATGGCGTTTCAGATAACCCCATTCGGGAGCATTGTAGGTGCCGCGTCCGGGACAGACGACGACAACGCGTTGTTTGGGTGTGGACATTAGGCACCTTTCTCAATTGCAGTGGAGCCGGCCCCGGTCAGGGCACGAATATGCTCAAGGATATCTTCGACGGACGGGAGCGTGCTGGTGGAGGCTCCACCCAAGGCGATAAAACTGTCCAGGGCGGTCACCCGATCCATGAGAGAACTGGCGACACCTTGAGCACTCAGCTCGCTGATCAGCTCTTCACTGATCGAGCCGTGTCGACGGCATTCATCGACAACCAGAATCTGTTTGCAGTCCTTCACCGCCTCATAGAGGGCAGCATGGTCGATTTCGGTTAGCCAGCAGAGGTCTATTACCCGCACCGAGATACCTTCCGGTGCCAGTTGCTCGGCCGACTGCAGACTAAGTGTCACACCATTACCGTAAGTGATGATAGCAAGGTCGCTACCTGAACGGCATTGACGGAAGCGGCCGCGGGGCAAGCGGAAATCCGGTCCGGGGTCTGGCTGACAGGCCAACTGGTCGCCTTCGGTCAGCAGATCGCGGTTATGATAACGGGCGATGGGTTCGATGATTACGACCACCCGCTGTTCTTCATCGGCCAGGCGTACTGCTTCTTGCAGGAGGCCTACGGCACTGGTGCCATCACTGGGACAAGCCACCAGTAAACCGGGGATGTCGCGCAATACGGCCAGGCTGTTGTCGTTGTGGAAGTGACCGCCAAAGCCCTTCTGGTAACCCAGCCCCGCGATACGAACCACCATAGGATTGGTGAATTGGCCGTTGGAGAAAAAACTCAGGGTTGCCGCTTCGCCACGTAGCTGATCCTCGGCATTGTGCAGATATGCCAGAAACTGGATTTCCAGAATCGGTATCAGGCCGTTCTGCCCCATGCCGATGCCCAGCCCCAGTATGCTCTGCTCATCCAAGAGAGTATCAATAACTCGATGGCGGCCATATTGTTGCTGAAGTCGCTGGGTTACCCCGTAGACGCCCCCTTTGTTGCCGATATCCTGGCCCGCCATTACCAATTGTGGGTAGCGCGCCATCAGCCTGTGTAGGCTCTGATTGATTAACCGGGCCATGGGCTGGGGCGTGGGATCGATTGCCGGTAGTTCTGCGGCCGGATTGGCAAGGCTGGGTCTGATGGGTGGCACGATGGCACTCATCACGGCTTCCGAGCCGCGCAAGCGCGGGCGTTGGCATGTTTGATCGCCGACGGCGCCTAAGCGCTCCCAGGTCGTATCGAACAGCTGGCCCAGATCAGCCCGGCTGAGGTGGGTCTCTCGCAGCAGTCGGGCGGCACCGTGGGCCAGCGGGTCCTCATTGGTCATGGCCTGAATCTGGGCCTTGCTCAGGTAGGCTTGTTGTGCATCAGATCCGGCGTGGCCATAGAGGCGCACACAGCGCATGTGAAGGAAAACCGGTTGCCGGTGGGTGCGAGCCAAAATAGCGGCTCGGCTAGCCGCTTGCCAGGTATCCACCAGATCCAGGCCGTTGCAGGCGATATAATGGAGGCCGGGGCGATTCGCCATGGAGGCGGCGACCCACCCCTGGGGCGTTGGTGTGGAAATACCCAGGCCATTATCCTCGCAAACAAAGACCAACGGCATGGGCACACCCTGATAGGCAGTCCAGCAGGCCGTGTTGATCGCGCCCTGAGCGGTCGAATGATTGAGAGAGGCGTCACCAAAGCTACACAGAACCAGGCTGTCGGTGGGCCATTCCCCTGCTCCGCCCAGACGTTTCCAGAGACCCAGGCCGTAGGCAGCTCCCATCGCTTTAGGCAAATGAGAGGCAATGGTACTTGTCTGAGGGGGTACGTTTAGTGCTTTCGACCCCAGCACTTTGTGCCGGCCGCCGGCGATCGGGTCGTCGGAAGAGGCCATAAAGCTGAGCAGCATATCCCAACTGATGGTCTGCCCGGGTAAGGCCTTACTGCGCTGGATGAAGAAAGCCGCATCCCGATAGTGCAAAAAGGCGGGATCGGTCACCCTCAGAGCCTTTGCGATGGCGGCATTGCCTTCGTGACCCGCGCTGCCGATGGTGTAGTAAGCATCGCCCCGGCTTTGCAGTACTCTCGCCCGCAAATCGGTCAGCCGGCTTTGCACCTGACTTTCAAAGAGCTCGATAAGGTCGGCTGGGCTTAATCCCGCCGCCTGAGCGGTGCCGGCGGGCACGTCGGGAAGCTGTCCCTCGGTTAGTCGCTGTCGCAGGGTTCGAAAGAGCTCGGCTGTCATGCAGAATCTCCAAAGGCAGATATACCTGTTTGGGCGCGGCCCAGAATCAGAGCATGGATGTCATGGGTACCCTCGTAGGTATTCACAGCTTCGAGGTTCATGACATGGCGAATCACGTGAAATTCATCGGCAATGCCGTTTCCGCCCAACATATCCCGGGCTTGGCGGGCAATATCCAGTGCTTTGCCACAAGAATTGCGCTTGATCAGAGAAATCAGCTCCGGTGCACAGCGCCCTTCATCCATAAGGCGCCCAGCTCGCAGGCAGCCGTTCAAACCGAGGCTGATGTCAGTCTGCATGTTGGCCAGTTTTAGTTGAACCAACTGATTGGCGGCCAGAGGTCGGCCGAACTGCTCGCGGTCGAGGGTGTATTGCCGCGCCTGATGCCAGCAGAATTCAGCGGCCCCAAGTGCGCCCCAAGAAATGCCATAACGGGCTTTGTTGAGACAGCTAAAGGGCCCCTTTAGGCCGCTCACATTGGGAAGCAGTCGATCTTCCGGAACAAAAATATCTTCCAACACCAATTCGCCGGTGGCAGACGTCCGTAAGGAAAATTTGCCCTCAATTGTGGGCGTGCTGAAACCGGCATCGTCACGCTCCACGATAAAGCCCCGGATTTGCCCCTCCAGCTTGGCCCAGACCACTGCCAGGTCCGCCATTGGCGCATTGGTGATCCACATTTTGGTGCCGTTAAGACAAAAGCCGCCATCAACTGGCACTGCGCGGCAGGCCATGCTGCCGGGATCTGAGCCGGAATCCGGCTCAGTCAGGCCGAAGCAGCCAATCAGTTCGCCGCTGGCCAACTTCGGTAGGTAACGGAGTTTCTGGGGCTCGCTGCCAAAGGCAAAGATAGGGTGCATCACCAGCGACGACTGAACGCTCATGGCGGAGCGGTAGCCGCTATCCACCCGCTCTACTTCCTGGGCAATCAATCCATAGGACACATGATTGACCCCGGCACAGCCATATTTCTCCGGCAGAGTCGCGCCAAGCAAACCCAGCTCGCCCAGTTCCCGGAACAAAGCGCGGTCATGGATTTCATGTCGATTGGCCTGAGTCACCCGCGTCATCAGCTGCTCCTGGCAGTACTGACGTGTAGAATCACGAATCAGACGTTCCTCCTCCGTCAGTTGGTCGTCCAAGAAAAAAGGGTCGGCCCAATCGAAAGCGGGTCGAGTCATGGCGTGATCCTCCAGAATAGTTGTTTACTCATGCTATCGCTATCGAAGCCAAAGACGTAATATTCAATTGTTCTAGTTGCTATCGGATTTACCTATGGATTTGCGAATACTGCGCTATTTCCTCGCCACCTACGAGACGGGTTCGGTCAGCGCCGCGTCACGTCGCTGTTTTGTAGCCCAGCCCTCCATTTCTGCAGCGATAGCTCAATTAGAGGATGAGCTGGGAATGCCGCTGTTCGTGCGTCACTCCAAAGGAGTTCGCCCGACCGATGCTGGTCAACGCCTTTACCCGCTTGCGGCGCGGCTAATCGCCGATAGCGAGGCTATCGTAAGCAGCTTCAACCGCAGCGGGCGGCCCCTGCCGCTGAGACTGGGGTTGATGCGGTCGCTGGGCGCTGAACGTATGAGTAATTGGCTGAAGCGCCTGATGGAGCGTATCGAAAACTTGGAGCTGACGCTGGTCAATCCGGAAGAGGCCAGTGATGCGCGTATCGTGACAGCCGGTATGCGCCAGCCCCACGAAATCTTCGAGCCCATCTGGAATGACCGCTATCGCCTAGCGTTGCCATCGGGACATCCCCTGTCGCTGAAGGAGCGGTTGACACTGAGCGATTTGGAAGAGCAGCCCTTTATCCTACGCGCCCATTGTGAGGCAACAGAGGCATTGCGCCTGGCATTGATTCATCAAGGCGTTACTATCGCGCCCAGGGCGCACCTGCGCACTATTGAATACAGTCTGGCGTTGGTGGCGGCGGGTATAGGGCTGGCCCTTGTGCCAGACTGGCCAGAAACCCGCCGACGCCTGGACATGGTGTTGCGTCCCCTGGTGGATTTCCAGTCAGACATCCAGATCGGGGTGGCCTACTCGACCGAACTGAGCGGAACGCTGCAAAACGCATTGAAAGAGGTCTGCGAGCAGGTAGCCGACACATTTACTAATCCGAAGTAAAGTAAACGAACACAGTAGGCCGGCGAAAGGCGCGGTCACTGATGCGCGAGGCAGGCGTTAAAGCCCGGTACCGGAGGAAGTTTAAGGTAACCACCAACAACGACCACAAACAGCCGGTGTTCGGCAACGTACTGGCACGAGAATTTACCGCCGCTGAGCCTGATAAGTCGTACGCCGATGACATCACAGTACACCCAAAATTCGCCACTTCCCACTGACTGCCCTGTGCCGAGATTACGCCTCTGGTAGGCTAGGGAAAACTGTTTCTGGCGTCGTGGGCGGCATCTCGAGATGTTCGAGAATCCACTCAATGAAGCCTTTCACCTTGGTCATCTCTGCCTTATGTTCGGGGTAGGCTAAGTAATAGGCGTCGCGACTGGCTAACGAGAACGACCATGGAATGACGAGCTGGCCCGCCGATAGTTCTTCCTCGGCGAGGAAGCGCGGCACCAGAGCCACGCCGCAACCCGAACGGGCGGCCCGTAACGCCATATCGAAGGTATCAAAGCGTGGCCCATAGTAACTGTGCTCGGTATAAGCACCTTGGGCTTCGAACCAGTGATGCCAAGCACTGGGGCGCGTCGCGCTTTGTAGCAGAACCAATCGGGTTAACGCCAAGGGATCATCAATTCCCAAGGCCGGGATGATCGACGGCGCGCACACCACCACCATTTCCTCGTCGAGGAGCTTGATGCACTCCGCCTTCGGCCAGGCGCCGTGACCGAAAAAGAACGCCACGTCGATACGCTCTTCCTCCAGATCAAAAGGCTCCACACGATTGGCGATGTTGAGATAGACGTTGGGATACCGGAAACGGAAACCGTTGATACGCGGGAGCAGCCAGCGTGCACCGAACGTCGGCAACGTGGTCACGTTGAGCACCTCCCCCTGGGCGCCGTACGACTGCATGTAGCGTGTGGACATCTCCACCTGCGCCAGAATCTTGCGCACTTCGGTTAAGTACTGCGAGCCCTCTGGTGTGACTTGAAGACGCTTGCGCGCACGATGAAATAGCGGATGCTGAAGCACCGACTCAAGTTGAGCAACCTGCTTGCTAACTGCACTCTGGGTCAGGCTCAGCTCATCGGCAGCTCGGGTAAAACTGAGATGCTTAGCGGAAGCCTCGAAACACTGCATTGCAGTCAGCGTTGGCAAATGGGGGCGGCTCATCGCAACACCTCTTGATGCGAAAAAATGGAATGACCTTCATCTTAAACATCGCTTGAAACGTGTCAACCCCCGCAGAGATACTGCTCGTAGGTACTAACCGCAGTGAAACAAGATTCGAACAGATCCAGCAGGAGATAGAATGATCGATACTATTATGCAACGCCTCGGCGTCAAGACTGAACAATATCAGCAGGGCAGCATGGAGGTTACCACGCCTATCGATGGCAGCATCATCGGCAAGGTCGCCATGGAAGATGCCGACGCGGTTGACGCACGCATCGCCAAGGCCGAGCAGGCCTTCGAGCAGTGGCGTCGGGTTCCAGCGCCGCGACGCGGCGAGCTGGTGCGTTTGTTCGGCGAACAGCTACGTCGCCATAAGGACGATCTCGGCGCCCTAGTCACCTATGAGTGCGGCAAGATTCTACCCGAGGGCCTGGGTGAGGTGCAGGAGATGATTGATATCTGCGACCTCGCCGTTGGTCAGTCCCGTCAGCTGTTCGGACTGACCATCGCCTCCGAGCGCCCAGGCCATCACATGCGTGAAACCTGGCATCCACTCGGCCCCATCGGGCTAATTACCGCGTTCAACTTCCCAGTGGCCCCTTGGGCCTGGAACTCCGCGCTGGCGTTGGTGTGTGGTAACAGCCTGATCTGGAAGCCCTCGGAGAAGACTCCGCTTACTGCGCTGGCTTGTCAGGCCTTACTGGAGCGTGCTATGGCCGAATTCGGCGATGAGGCACCCGAGCACCTAAGCCAGGTAATCATTGGTGGCCGTGACGCCGGTGAACGCTTGGCCGATGACCCACGGATCCCTTTGATCAGCGCTACTGGCAGCACGCGTATGGGTCGCGATGTAGGTCCACGGGTTGCGGCACGCTTCGGGCGCAGCACTCTCGAACTGGGCGGCAATAACGCCATGATCCTGGCCCCCAGCGCCGACTTGGACATGGCCGTACGCGCCATCCTGTTCTCGGCGGTGGGCACCGCGGGACAGCGCTGCACCAGCCTACGCCGTCTACTTGTCCATGAGTCTATCAAAGACGAGGTCGTCGAACGCCTCAAAAAGGCTTACGCCGGCGTCTCCATCGGCAACCCCATGGAAGGAAATCTGGTCGGCCCACTGATCGACGGCCAAGCCTTCGAGCAGATGCGCAACGCTCTCGAACAGGCACGCCAAGAGGGTGCCAAGATATTTGGCGGTGAGCGTCAGCAGATCGACCAGGCAGCGGGTGGCTACTATGTGACACCCGCCATCGTCGAGGTTGACCAGCAGAACGAACTGGTTAAGCGCGAGACCTTTGCACCGATCCTCTACGTCATGAGCTATGGGGAGTTCGATGAGGCCATGGCGTTACATAACGATGTGCCTCAGGGGCTGTCGTCGTGCATCTTCACCAGCGACGTGCGCGAAGCTGAGACGTTCACCTCCGATGTGGGAAGCGACTGTGGCATCGCCAATGTCAATATCGGCCCCAGCGGCGCGGAGATCGGTGGCGCCTTCGGCGGCGAGAAGGAGACTGGCGGTGGCCGCGAGTCTGGCTCAGATGTCTGGAAAAGCTATATGCGCCGCCAGACCAATACCATCAACTATTCTCGCGAATTGCCTCTGGCTCAGGGAATCAAGTTCGATTGATCCAAAGGTTGCCACCCGACTCATAGCCGGGTGGCAACGTCTTGATCCAAGAAGCCCAATTACGCGTCATGGAGCCAAGAATGACAACAACAATTTCTAGAGAAAAATGGGGTAGCCGGTTCGGCTACCTGATGGCGACGGTCGGCGCCATGGTCGGCGCCGGCAATATATGGCGACTGCCTTATGTCACTGGCGAGAACGGCGGTGGAGCCTTCTTGATCGCCTACTTCGTGCTGCTCTATCTGATCGCCGTTCCCGGCCTGATGGGCGAAACCAGCCTCGGGCGCTATACTCGTCAAGGGCTGCTTGGCACCTTCCGCAAGGTCTACGGTAACAACAAGTTCGTCGGCTTGGGGCTGGTGATCCTGATTTTCAACATCATCCTGATGTCCTATTACTCGTCGATCGTCGGCTGGTCGATTTATTACGCCTACCATGCGGTGATCGGCTCCTTCACTCAGACGCAGTTCGATACCACTGCCTTGTGGCAAGCATTCAGCAGCAACACCGCATTGAAGGTGGGTATGCACACCGTCGCGATGCTAATCGTCACGGGCATTCTGATGATGGGTATCAAAGGCGGCATCGAGCGCATAGTCAAATGGATGATGCCCATCCTCACCGTTTCGCTAATCGCCATTGCCATTCGCGGCGTTACCCTGCCGGGCGCCATGGCAGGACTCGAGTTCGCCTTCTCACCCAACTGGGAGTATCTGGCCCGCGGTGAGACCTGGCTCGCCGCCCTGGGCCAGGCACTGTTCTCGACCGGGCTCGGCTGGGGCATTGCTTTGACCTATGGCAGCTACCTAGGACGTAACGACGACATTCCCCTGGGGGGCGGGATATTTACCGCCATCGGTAATACCAGCTTTGGTTTGCTGGCCATCTTCGCGGTCTTCCCCATCGTATTTGCCTTCGGCATTTCGCCAACCTCGGGAGCGGAACTGGCCTTCGTCGCGCTGGCCAGCGCTTTCGGTAGCATGACCGGTGGCTATGTATGGGCGCTGCTGTTTTTCATGGGCTTCTTCTTCGCCAACATGACGACTGCGATTGCTATCACTGAAGTCGGTGTTACCACTTATAAGGAAGAACGCGATACCTCACGCAGCAAGGCGGTGTTGACCATTTGCGGCATCATCTGGCTGCTGGGCATTCCGAGTGCTATGAACTCCTCCATTCTCGGCTACCTAGACTTCGTGGTGGGAAACTGGGGATTGCCGTTAGCGACCTTTATCATCATGCTCACTATCGGATGGAAGTTCGATGCCAACCGTTTGCGCATCCTCAGCCTCAATCGCGGTGCCGATCTATACGTGCCTAAATTTTGGGAGAGCATCGTTCGCTTCGAGATTCCCGCGATTATGCTCTTTATTATGGTTTACTTCCTCTATAGCAACCTGACCGCAACACCCTGGAAGACCGTCAGTGGCTTGGCAATCCTGACGCTGACGATCCCGCTTTGCATGTGGATCATGAGTCGCCGCCAGGCAAGCGCCCACCCTGCTACTAACGTCGGAGGCCAATCATCATGAGCATTGCCGCCATAATCGTCATGATTGTATGCATTGTCGCCCTGTGGGGTGTAGCCAGCGTGGCTCTCGTTTATTCGTTGAGCCAAGAAGAACGTAAATTACAATTGATCAAAAAACAGGGCGGCTTTGAGCCTTATTCACCTCAGGCGCTTCGCGATCTTGATCGTTGGATTGAACAAAACAACACAAGCGAACATGCTCAAGAGATGCGTAACGTCCATGAAGAGCAGCGGACAGCACTGCAAAAGTGTACAAGCTACTTCTACACCTGGAACCGGTCCGATATCGAGAGTTTGAAGGAGATATAGCTCTTCGGCGGCGGCAAGTAACGCTTTGAGCCTTGGCTTGGCCGCCGCCCCTGATATTTATGGACTGCACTTAATGAAGGAGTGAGAGATGCGTGAAGAGTGCCTATGGCTAAAAACGTCCAAAGAAGAGAAGTCAACTTACGCGACCCTCGAGGGTAAGATCACCAGCGATGTATGCGTCATCGGAGGTGGAATTACCGGGCTTTCAACGGCACTTCATCTGGCCGAGGGCAATACATCCACGGTGGTGATCGACTCCGACAGTATTCCGACCGGAGGCTCCGGCGCCAACGTTGGCTATGTCAATGCGGGGCTCTGGCTACCCCCCCTTGATATCGTCAAGTTGTTGGGCGACAGCGATGGTGAGCGTATCAACAACCTTCTCGGCAATGCCCCATCCGAAGTTTTCAAGCTGATCGACCGCTATGACATCCAGTGCGACGACACTCGCACTGGTTCGTTGCACATGGCACACAGTGCAAGTGGCATGAAGGATCTTGAGCGTCGCTACGAGCAGTTCCAACAACGAGGCGCTCCCGTGGAGCTACTTCAAGGTCAGAAGTCGACCGAGGCCACGGGAAGCTCGCATATTCACGGCGCCTTGCTAGACCGCCGCGCCGGCACCATCAATCCGGCCGCCTATACGCGCGGACTCGCCAGAGCGGCCGAAAGTGAGGGGGCGAAACTCTATACCCATACCCCGGCAATACGAATCGACCGCAAGGGTGACAAGTGGGAGGTGGAAACGCCAAAGGGGAGGATCCACTGCGACCGTATCGTGCTCGCCACGAATGCCTACACCGAGGAGGATTGGAACGCGGTCAAGGAGCATTTTTTTCCGGGTTATTACTGCCAAGTGGCTTCCGCGCCTCTCGGCGAAGCGGCCAAGCATATCCTGCCCGGTCGTCAAGGCGCCTGGGATACCCGTACAGTCTTGAGCAGCATCAGGCGCGATGTCGAAGGCAGGCTCATGCTGGGAACCCTGGGACGTGGCGAGACCAAGCCTCGGGCCTTCATCCGGGCCTGGGCCAATCGCATGCAGCGCATCTATTATCCGGAGCTGGACAAAGTGGAATGGGAGTACACCTGGACGGGTAGAATGGCATTCACTCCCGACCATATGCTACGCCTGTTCTCGCCTGCTCAAGGCATACTGGCAGTAGCTGGTTACAACGGCCGTGGTGTCACCACAGGCACAGTAGTTGGTAAAGGGTTCGCCAAGCTAATTCATGAAAATTCTGATGAAGGTCTGCCACTGCCCATTCGCCATTCAAAGCCCGTGTCTGCTATCCGCGCGCGCAGCTTTGCCTACGAAAACGGGTTTACTCTCTATCACGCTGGCCAATGCTTACGGATCATGACATGAAAAGTCTAAAACCCACAAAGGACAGCCTGTCAGCTGCACCAAGACTCACAGCAGGCTCTGGATGTCTTCAAAACATGAATCTCGGACATCTAGGCACCGCACCGACGTGATCGCCATCGTCGATATGGAGGATTGTCCTGAATTTTCGAACGCCATACGCGACGCAAAAGACGCGCTGGAATCATCTCGCATAGACGGGGAAGCCTGCCGCCAAGAGGCTGAGGCCGAGCATCCTGAAATAGGCGCCACATTGCTCGAGTGTAGCGACCTGCTTCCTTAATGCGTCTCGTATACAGCGAGAAACGGGTCTTCCCGTTTGCGATTACACGACGATGATCCGTTACGTGGCACCCAGCTTCTTGTACAAGTCGTATCAAGGCTTTCTTTGAGCGTTAGCTTAGCGATTCATGATAGCCCTTTCCGCACGCATCCACGCTTGGAGGCGTTTCTGCCATGATAGTCATGGCTCAATAAGACGAAGCGGCGTCAGGCGAGCACTCAAAGGTAGTTATTCGACCCAGGCCGATCATCAAAACACAAACTTCATTCAACAATAACGAGGTTAATATGTCTGAAAAAACGGTGTTATTGAGCGAGGAAGAAGCGCTGAGCTTGTCCCGAAAAATATTATTGAAAAAAGGCTTTAGCGATGATTTTTCTCGCGCGATAAGCGAGACGGTTATTGCGGGGCAAAAGGATGGACGTGGGTCGCATGGCCTTTATCGGATTCTGGGCTGCATAAATACATTAGCATCAGGAGGCGTCGTCCCTGATGCTGAGCCTCATATCGAGCCGTCTTCTGGCGGCATCGTCAAAGTAAACGCTAACGGGGGGGGTCTCACAACTCGCCTTCTCTCTCGGTCTACCGCTGCTGATAGAAAAGACCAAAGAGAATGGTATCGCGCTTCTTGCCATTAACCACTGCGTACACTTTTCCGCACTTTGGATCGAAGTGGAGCAGATCACTAAAAGGGGTTTGGTCGCTATCGTCTGCAATCCTACCCAGGCCTACGTAGCGCCTCATGGAGGAAGCAGACCGCTTCTTGGCACCAACCCGTTTGCATTTGGCTGGCCAAGGCCCGGCAAGCTTCCCTTCGTTTTTGACTTTGCCACCAGCGCGATCGCAAGAGGCGATGTCGAACTTCACGAACGCGAAGGCAAGCAGATACCCGATGGCTGGGGAGTCGACTCACAAGGGCAAGGATGCAACGACCCGCGGGTGGTGCTCGAGGAAGGGGCCCTGCTGACCTTTGGTGAGCACAAGGGTACGGCTCTTTCAATGATGATCGAGTTGATCGCCGGCCCCTTGATAGGCGACTTGATGAGCTACGAATCATCTCAACACGATGATGGCAAAGGCGCGTTGCCCTACCACGGCCAGGTTATCATCGCCATCGATCCTGCGTTTACGGCAGGAAACAACTTCGAGAAGCATCTCTCTCGCGCCGAAACCTTTTTCAGCTTAGTCGAATCTCAAGGCGCCAGGCTTCCGTCTAGAAGACGATACGAAAGCAGAGAGAAAAGCGAGAGGTACGGTATTGAGGTATCGGAAAACCTCTACCTCGAACTATGCTCTCTACTACATGATTGAGTGTTAATTATAGATCTTTCTACCATTTGAAGTAGAACCCATTGACTGTAGACGTAACGCTCAACTTCTTCGCTCCTATAAATGACATCGCTGGGTAATCCCCTGCTTAAAATAGGGAGATTACCCCCGGATAATTAAAATATTTATAATAATCTTATGCCAAGTAACTTCCGCGATCCGACCGTTTGGAGATCGACCAGTGAAAACTTTCGAGAAAATAGCTGGTTATTGTTCACGTATGCACCCCGACAAAAAAAGAAATTAAGTTTAGTACGCATTCCATTTTCTCATGATAAAGCGGTTATACCTTTATGCACCGTTTTCTCTCTTTGGGTTCAGCTGCTATGGCAAATTTTTTCCAGTACCACTGTACTGTGTTGTGTACTAGGTTACGGGTTCCTTCTATGGTTGAAGGCTCATGCCAGGCGCGATTCCAGTTCATATTAACGTCTATATTCCAGCAAAAATAGAAATTGAGCAGTCTTCTCCAGAACGGGAAGTCTTCGTTGCTATTATTAATAGCCTGGTTTCCTGGACGGTTACGATGTTATGCGTAGTGTTTTTATTAACTATATTTTTTAAAAATAGCAAGGTTTTCTGAAAGAATCGTCAAAGCCGATACCATCTGCTAGGGCTGTCGACTCCAAGTAGCTATTGTCTCTTCAAGCGCTTATTTTTTATGTATTCCTACTTGGCATGCATTTAGCGTTTTTTTTCGTTTGTGATCTGCCATAGGAACCTGTTTGATAAGCGAACATTCGGCAATTTCAGGAGCTTTTACGACGATGGACTTTTCCCACGTCAGCAGTGCATTAGGCATCCTACATCCAGTTTGTATTGCTAAAGGACGTAATGCAGAAGTATGGGATGAGGCGGGACAGCGCTATATCGATTTTATTGGCGGTATTGGTGTTCTCAATCTGGGTCACTGCCATCCAGCGATTGTCGAGGCCGTCAAGACTCAGGTCGACACCCTAATGCATTCGGCTTTTAATGCGCTGCCTCATCGTACCTACCTCTCTGTCGTAGATCGACTCAACCAGTTTGTTCCTGTTTCCTATCCTCTTTCATGCATGCTGACGAATAGTGGTGCGGAAGCTACAGAGAATGCACTGAAGGTCGCCCGTGGAGTCACTGGCCGCCAAGCCGTTATTGCGTTTGACGATGCTTTTCATGGGCGCACATTGGCAGCACTTAATTTAAACGGCAAAGTTAAACCATACAAAGCAGGACTGGGAGCCTTGCCGGGTCCGGTTTATCACATACCGTTTCCTAGTCGAGATAGTGGAATATCTGCAGAACAGTCGCTTGCTGCATTAGACCGTATATTTGAGGTGGAAATTGCGCCAAGTGAGGTGGCTTGTATCATCTTTGAGCCAATCCAGGGAGAAGGCGGCTTTCGTTTGCTTTGCCCTGAATTTGCCAAAACACTCCGCGCAATCTGCGATCAGCATGGCATTCTATTGATTTGTGATGAAATTCAGTCAGGCTTTGGGCGAACCGGTAAGCGCTTTGGCTTCAGTCATCTAGGCATTGAGCCCGACCTGCTGCTATTAGGAAAAAGTTTTGCCTCAGGTCTCCCTCTCGCCGCATTGGCAGGTCGTAAAGAATTAATGGATGCGTTACCAAAAGGAGCGTTGGGAGGTACCTATTCAGGTAATGCGGTGGCCTGTGCAGCAGCATTGGCAGTGATGGATATAATGCAAGAAGATGCGCTAACCGCATGGGCAAATGAGCAAGAAGCGGCGATTGTTCATGCTTATCAGGCATGGAAAGGATGTGGGCGCTTCCCCATGTTGGGAGCCCTGACAGGTATTGGCGCTATGCGCGGCATTGTCTTTGAAGATACCGAAAACGCGACGGGCGCAGAGCACTTAGCCAATCTATTGGTAGCAGCTCGCAATGCAGGCGTTTTATTAATTGCAAGTGGCCGAAAACGTAATGTTTTACGCTTGCTGCCACCCTTGACTACGGAGCCAGAGGTGATGGCTGAGGGACTTGACATGATAAAGCAAGCGCTGGGTACGCTGCAGGTATGATCCCGATAACCCACTCAACCCCGGCAAGATCGCGACACCACTTCCATTCCCATTTGAAGCAGCGGGCTACTGCTGTCGCAGGCATCTCACCTTCATCCCAACAATGTGCAATAGAGAGCCATGAAATGCCCGAAAAGACACTTCTTTCAACCGATGATGTTCGCGACCGTTTCTCCAAGGCTATGTCGGCCATGTATCAAGCAGAAGTACCTCAGTACGGCACGCTGCTTAAGCTTGTAGAACGCGTAAACCAGGAAACGCTTACCCAGCAACCTGAGCTTCACCGCCGTTTGGAAGCGCTGGGTGAACTGGCACGCATTAGCGTAGAGCGCCACGGAGCAATTCGTGTGGGGACTGCGGACGAATTATTTATGCTGCGGCGTTTGTTTGCCGTTATGGGAATGCATCCGGTTGGTTATTACGATCTTTCTGAAGCGGGTGTACCGGTTCACTCAACCGCTTTCAGACCCATCAAAGATGATGCGCTATCAAAAAATCCGTTCCGTATTTTTACCTCGCTGCTACGTTTAGAGTTAATTGAAAATGAGGCGCTTCGCCAGCGTGCAGAAGCCATTTTAGCGACGCGCGATATTTTTACACCCAAAGTACGAAAGCTGATCGAGTGCCATGAGTCGCAGGGCGGGCTGTCCAGCGAGGAAACTGATCAGTTTGTGAAGGAGGCTCTGGAAACATTCCGTTGGCACCAGGAAGCCACTGTAGATTTGGATACATATCGTGCGCTATATAACGAACATCGTTTGATTGCCGATGTGGTCTGCTTCCGTGGGCCGCACATCAATCACCTCACCCCGCGCACGTTAGATATCGATGAGGTTCAGCGCCGCATGCCTGGCGTGGGCATGAATCCCAAAGCAGTGATTGAAGGACCACCACGGCGTGAATGCCCTATTCTGTTGCGCCAAACGAGCTTTAATGCGCTAGAGGAGTCGATTCGTTTCGCCGGTGATGCCCAGAGTACCCACACCGCTCGCTTTGGTGAAATTGAGCAGCGCGGAATGGCGCTTACTCAAAAAGGGCGTGCGCTTTATGACCAACTCCTTAATGAAGGCCGCAAGCAAGCAACAGGATTGGGTAACGATGGGCACCAAACGGTAATGAACAAAGTGTTTGCCGCGTTTCCCGATACTGATGAGGCAATGCGTCGTGAGGGGTTGGCCTATTTCTACTATCATCTGACCGAGATTGGTCAAACCGCTAAAGGTAGCGCCGACAAAGAGATGGAAGACTTAATCGCGCAAAAACTGGTTGAAGCGCAGCCGATTACCTATGAAGACTTTTTGCCGGTGAGTGCGGCGGGTATTTTCCAGTCAAACCTCGGGGGAAAGAGGAATGAGGCCTATGCAGGTAACGCCAATCGCGGTGCCTTTGAAGACTCTTTGGGTGTGCGGATAACAGATGAGTTATCCCTGTACGCCGAACGTGAAAGGGCTTCTAAAGCCAAGGTATTGGCCAGCTTACAAGGCTAAGAATTAGGTTAAAGGGCGATCTTACGCTCCAAGCGCCACACTATTATAGAGACTGAGCCTTGGGAACAGTTTTCTGCAGTACGTAACGGTG
>Ga0307975_1000715_pt1 | contig 18105 bp, 15 predicted proteins | sample OrgLakmetagen917_FD_201825 | JGI IMG/M metagenome (GOLD analysis project Ga0307975, IMG submission 201825) | Saline water microbial communities from Organic Lake, Antarctica - #917 | ecosystem: Environmental > Aquatic > Non-marine Saline and Alkaline > Saline | place: Antarctica: Organic Lake... | reverse complement strand
CTTGGCCATGACGGGCTACTGATCGATGCGGCCTGGCCGCAGGTGGACGAATCGGCTCTGGTCAGAGACACACTGCTCTACGTTGTGCAGGTAAACGGCAAAGTGCGTAGCCGGATTGAAGTCGCAGCGGGGACCGACAAGGCATCGATTGAAGCCTTGGCCCTTGCCGATGAAAATGTGCTCCGCTTTACCGATGGAGTCACCGTGCGCAAGGTAATTGTTGTGCCTAATAAACTGGTGAACATCGTTGCCAACTAAGATACGAATGCGCCGGGGTTGGCTTGCTCGCTGCCTGATCATCTGTGCAGCAGTCAGTCTGCTGGCTGGCTGTGGCTATCAGTTAAAAGGCCAGTTTCGGCTGGCTGACGGATTGAGCCCGATGGTATGGCAGTCGCAAACCGATGCGGATGAACTCTACCAGACGCTGCGTGGTACCTTTTCGTTGTACGGTCTGGTGTTGCAGACCGGTCCTGCTGATACCTTGCTGCAATTGCACCGCGAATCCTATGCACAAGTTAGTCTGGATGAGACCCTTATTTTAACCCTGGAAATAGAGTGGAGCCTGGTGAATCAGTTTAATCAGCGAGTCATCAGCCGACGGGTGACCCGTGCCGAGTCACGCCTGCCAGATGATGATGATGACACACGCCTTGAGCGTCGTCAGGCGCTGCGCAATCGTGTTGCGCTGCGCGTGCTTGATCAACTGGAAGCCATCTCGAACGAAGATCTCGCTGACACTGGAAACGCACCCTCGTGATTTTTTGCGTGCGGCTAAGAGCTACTTGCCTGGTAATGGTAGATCCATCATGAAATTGTCAGTCCAACAATTGGCGACTCAATTGTCTCAACCATTGCCAGCCATAATCTGGCTCAGTGGGGATGAACCATTATTGGTATTGGAAGCTGGCGATCAGGTCAGAGCAGCAGCACGGCAGGCAGGCGTCAGCGAACGGCAGGTGTTTCATGCCGATGCGCAGTTTGACTGGAACCAGCTGTACCATGCGAATCAGTCTATGTCGTTGTTTGGTGACCGGCAGCTGCTTGAGCTGCGGTTGACCGGCAAGTTGAATGATGCCGGCCGAAAGGCGCTGGTGGCTTATGCCGGGGACGCCAATCCGGATAATCTGCTGCTGATAGTGTCCGATAAAATTGAGGCGGCACAGAGCAAAGCCAAATGGTTTACCGGTGTGACTGATGCTGCCTGGTGGGTTCCCATCTGGCCGGTTGACCGGCATCAGCTACCGGCCTGGCTGCGCTCGCGTTTGCAACAGCAAGGGTTGCAAATTGATGACGATGCACTGGCATTGCTGGCCGATCGCGTTGATGGCAACTTACTCGCTGCCCGCCAGGAGATCGATAAACTGTTGCTGGTGAGTGACAGCACTCAACTGACGCTGGAGACCGTTGTTCAGGCCGTTGCGGACAGTGCCCGCTATACAGTATTTGACCTGGCAGACGCTGTTTTGAATGGTGATCTGGCACGCAGTCAGCGCGTACTGTCCGGGCTTGCGGCTGAAGGCATTGAACCGCCCATTGTGCTGTGGGTACTGGCCAGAGAGTTGCGCCATCTGGTGCAACTGGCTGACGCTCAGGTGTCTGGTCAACCGCTGCCGGCTGTGTTCAAACGTCTGCGCATCTTCGACAAACGCCAGGGTCCGTATCAGGCTGCCTTGCGACGCGGTGATACAGGCCTTTGGCAACGCTGCCTGATTATTTGTGGCGATGTTGATGCAACAATCAAAGGACGAGCTGCAGGCGATCCCTGGCATAAACTCAGTGCACTGGTGTGTGAGGTTGCTCAGCCTGGTGTTGTGCCGGGTACCTATTGAGCCCTGCACCGGATTAATAGCGTCTGTCAGTCCAGTTGAAACCCTATTGTCAATGCAAGTTGGATGGTTTCATTTACGCAACAGTAACGACTGCTGGCATTAACACGGGCCAAAGCCGCCATAGCTGCTTTATCAAAAACTACCCGTCGAGCGGGTGTCAGTATGTCGACTGTAAATTGCCCGTTTGGGTTCATTTCAATGGTAACGTCCAGGTTGCCCTCCCAACCCCGTCTTCGCGCAGATGGTGGGTAACTCATCTGTTTGTATAGAGCTTGCTGTAACCAAAGCTTTATTTCACGCTGGTGTTGTTGAACGGATGTTACGTTCAATTTCGGTTCGGAATGGGTCGCCTCTTTTGAGCGCCGAGCCGGGACTCGTTCAGTTCCCGAGTGGTTGACAGCAGTTTGCATAGGTACAAACTGTTCCTGTTCCTGTTCCTGTTCCTGTTCCTGTTCCTGTTCCTGTTCCTGTTCCTGTTCCTGTTCCGGCTTTATCGTCCGTGTCGGCGCCGTTGCAGATACGGGGAGCTCATTTGTGGTGTCAACAACCGGGATTGATGGTTGTGACTTTTCCACTTTCTTGGCAAGCGTATCTGGCTGCTGTTGGGCTGCTTGTTCTTCGGCGATGGCACTATCGACTGTGGCAGATCTGGCAGCTACCAAGCCCAGGGTAATCGTATCTTTTGAGTCAATCCCGAACTCCTCGGTCCAGCCAGGTAACCATGCGATCAATGCAGCGTGAGCTGCGATCGAAATAGCGATGGCTACTGGCCAGACCTGTTTCATGTGATGCTCACATCCGGTCTAACATCAGAAGTGGTACTCGGCCGATACCTTGAAAGTACGGCCAGGTGTGTTGTAGCTGGAGTTTGTGAAACTGTCGTAATTCGTAACGTAGTTTTCATCCAGCACATTATCAACCTGAGCCGTCAGAGTGCTGCGTCCATCTAGGCGAAACTGAGTCCCCAATCCCCAAACAGCATAGTCACCCAGAGCTTTTGTGCCATTTTTTCGACCGCTTTCAGCTTGCAGGTCGGTATCAAATTGCCACTGTCCGTACTGATAAGCTAGAGCTGCAAAGGCGGTCCACTCAGGGCGGTTATCCAGTCGGTCTTTATCGTCGTCCCTTGCATCGGTGAGGGTCGTATTTAGCGTCAGATCAACGTTGCCGATTTGTTGGGAGATGTCCAGTTCAAGACCAAGAATGCGAGCTTGCGCAATGTTTGCTGCTGTGAAGGTATTTGGATCAGTACCAATCAAATTGGTTGTGTCTGTTTGGTAGGCACTGATCCGCCATTCACCGCCCCGGGTAAATTGGCGCAATGCCAATTCAAAACTTTGTGACTCCTCTGGCTTAACATCTTTGTCGCCATAGTCTGGGAAAAATAGCTCGTTAAAACTGGGTGCTCTGTAGGCCGTACCGACTGTTCCGATAACCTCGAGTGAATCTGTCAGAAAATATGAGGCACCAAGACTTCCTGTTGTAAAGGTGTCATAGGCGCTGTTTTGATCGACACGAAGGCTGCCCTGTAATCCGATGTCGCCAGTCTGAATGACAAGGTTGGTAAACAGACCCGTGTTAACACGCTCATTGTCATCATAGTCTGTCGTTGATTCCAGCTCGACTGCATCGACATCTACACCGGCTGCTGCAGTCACATCGCCGAAGGTTCGCTCAGCCATTGCAGTGACTGTATAGCCTGTTGTTTTAAACTCACTGTCGTTGGCAGAATCGTTGCCATCACTGTTGACGCTGTCGTCAGTATACCGGCCGACTCGCGAGGTGATTCGAGTATTTCCTGATATGTCATAGTCCAGCGAAAGTGATGAGTTGGACAGGTCTGTTTGGGTCTGCCAATCGATTTCAGTGCCACAGGGTATTGTGGCGAAACCGCTGTAACAAACCGAATCGTAATCGGCTTTACTGCTGGACTGTAGATGATTAATGCCCAGCAATAGATCATCAGTTAACCGGGTATCGACTGAAAGATTTCCTGAGAATTGACTGAAACCATCGTCGTCTCTGTTCGAGTCGGAGGTTAGGGTGGTGCTGTCAAAACCATCGGTGCCGGTATAATAAATATCGGCGGTGGCGCGTGTTTTGTCAGTCGAGAGGTCAAAGCCTGCGCCTAATCGACGGTAGTTAAAACTGCCAACACTGCCAGACACATAGACATCATCTTCGGCTGCGCCAGGTGATTTGGTAAACACTTGAATAACGCCACCGATACCGTTGGCGCCATACAGGCTGGATACCGGGCCGCGGACGATCTCAATGCGTTTTACATTTGATAATGGGATGCTGGAAAAAGAGGCTTGTCCAACCGTTGCACTGACCGAGGGTATACCGTCGATTAAAACAAGCACCTGACTGCTTGAGGTGCCTCGCATAAGGACATTGCTGGTTGCCCCCAGGCTGCCTGAGTTAACCAGACTGACACCGGATAGACGGCTCAGCAAGGTACCAAGATCGGCATCCTGATATTGCTTCAGGTCCTCTTCGGTCAATACTGTTACGGCTGATAATGTTTGGGTAATGGGGGCTTCATATCGATTTGCAGTTATGACAACGTCTTCTGCGACGGTTATCGACGGCAATAGCGATAGTGATGCGATGAGTGTAAAACGTTTCATTGAGGTTCCTTTCGTCATTCATGTTGGATGAATAAACGAAGGGACAATGTTAGCGGCTGACACACGGGATCAATAAGACCGACATAACGGACTCACAAACCGATTTATCGGTTTGACCGGATGACAGAACTCCACTTTGTTGCCCTCCGCAACAACAGGGTATTCAGTCAAAGGCCGGTCTCCGGGCTTGAGGACGTGAAGTGATTCGATTGAATCTCATCTTGCTTGGCGCCTTCCCGCTTTCGCAGTGGCTGAATGCCTTGCTCGTCCTGTTACCGTTGCGGGGGCAGCATCAGGTTTTCACTGATTTCCCGTACACCACTAACTGTCTGTTTAGGACCAGCATCATAGAGGGCTTTCTGAAAGGGGGCAAGTGACGTTTAGGTCGCTTGCCCGGTTGCGATGTTCGGCTCTATTTATTCATAAAGGAACTATACATCCAGACTTCTTTTTCCTGCTCGCGGATGTAGTCGCTCATCAATGCTGCGGTGCCTTCATCGCTTGTTTCCTGAGCGCCAGCAAGTAGCGCGCGTTGTTTGCCGATCATGGCCTGATAAGCTTCAAGAATGTGGCCGATGGCCGCGCGGCCATCCGTTACCTGCGTTTGTTCCTTGATGCTGGCGTCTTCCAGGTATTTACTGTAACTGTGAGTCGGCTCGTGGCCCAGTGTCTGCACCCGTTCTGCGACTTCATCAATTTTGGTCAGCAAATTGATATATAGCTCTTCAAATTTCACGTGCAGTTCAAAGAAATTCTCGCCTTTGAGGTTCCAGTGGAAACCACGGGCGTTCATATAAAAGACCTGATAATTGGCCAGAAGCTCATTCAAGCCGGCAGCTAGCTTTTTCGCACTGGCTGTGTTTAATCCAATCGCATTGGTACCCATAAGCACCTCCGTTGACAATGAATGAATAACGCTGTGTATAACAAGTAATAGGTGTGGGCGATTGAAAAGAGTTAAACCCCATGATAGTTATTTAGTATCAACTCTAATGTATACGTAGCTTGAGTTAATCGGTGAGAATGCTTACGCCAGATTCTTACCAGTCTGGGTTCTGGGTTCGTCGTATATAAGTGCACTGCCGATTCTGTGCTTGTTATAAAGGGCTGCAATGGCCTCATCGAGCAGTATCAGGTATTTGAGGTCTATCGGATGGATATCGACCCCCCGACGTTCACATTGCGTTGCCGCGTAGGCGTGTTTGATAACCATGAAAGGCGTGTGATCTTGCTGCCGAAGGTAGAGCGCAAGAGCTTGTTTTTCCTTCTCAGTCAATCCGTCTATAAACATGTATTTCTGTCGACACCATAATATGAAAAGCAGAGTAATATGAATGATCCTGGCAGCCTAACACTGTGATTGCGTCGAGAGTGAAAGTGTGAGGCAGGTCATAATATAGCAGTAATGTTGTCAAAAATATGGCTTAAATGCACAGCGGTTCATCTAGCCACGGAGGGCGCTGTAAAGAAAGACGGTAAGTAACAGTCTCCTTACTATAATTTAGGTGGCCAGCTAACCCGTTTCATAAAACACCCTCTGCTCGCTGACAGGGGCGTTGGTTTGACCCGAACCCATGACTACCTTTAGTAGGTTGATGAAAAAGGCTTCCTGCCTTTTTCAAAACACGAAAACCAAACAATGTGATTTTTAATTTTCTCACAAAATCAACGACTTACCAGTCGCCGATTTTGCCAGGACATCCGAAATGTCGGACCACATGTCCTAGTAGCAGGCGTCCGAAATTCTGTGAATTTCAACAGCCTGTGAGACCATCAGGCGCCGACAAGATCACGCAGCACGTAGTGCAAGATACCGCCATGGCGGTAATATTCCCATTCAACAGCGGTATCGATGCGTACTCGCGCCTCAAAGGAGTGCTCTGTGCCATCATTGCTGGTGACATGCACGGTTACCTGTTCAGGTTCACCTTCGATGGCCTGGACGGCAAAGTGCTCCTTTCCTGTCAGGTTAAGACTCTGAGCGGATTCACCTTCCATGAACTGCAATGGCAAGACACCAAACCCGACCAGGTTTGAGCGATGAATACGCTCATAGCTCTGGGCGATGACCACCCTGACACCCAGCAAATTGGTCCCTTTGGCGGCCCAGTCCCGTGAAGAGCCGGTGCCATATTCTTTGCCTGCAAGAACGATCAATGCCGTGTTGTTTTGTTGGTACTGCATCGCTGCATCGTAGATGCTTATAACCTCGTCAGTCGGGAAGTGCTTGGTCCAGCTTCCCTCCGTGCCTGGAGCCAGTTCGTTACGCAGGCGAACGTTGGCGAAGGTGCCGCGCAACATGACTTCGTGGTTACCCCGGCGTGAGCCATAGCTGTTGAAATCTTCAGAGCTGACACCCTGTTCCTGCAGATAGCGACCGGCGGGGCTGTCGGGTTTGATGGCACCCGCGGGTGAGATGTGATCTGTGGTGATTGAGTCACCGACCTTAACCAGACAGCGTGCCTGGCTGATCCCACCTGGGGCCTCAGGCGTGCGCGTCATGCCCTCAAAGTAAGGGGGCTGTTTGACGTATGTTGAGTCAGGCCAGGAATAAATTTCATCGTTTGGTACTGGCAAATCCTGCCAGGCCTGTGTCCCGGCGAAAACGTCGCTGTATTTTTCCTGGTACAGGCCTGAGCTAAGGGCTGTTCTGACGGTATCGGCAATGTCATGCTGGCTGGGCCAGATGTCTTTCAGGTAGACAGGCTTGCCTTGTTTATCGGTGCCCAGTGGCTCTTTGGTGAGATCGACGGTCATTGAACCGGCCAGTGCATAGGCAACCACCAGCGGTGGCGAGGCCAGGTAGTTGGCGGGTACATCCTGGTGAATACGACCTTCGAAGTTGCGATTGCCGGACAGCACCGAAGAAACCGTGAGGCTGCCGGCCCTGATCGCATTCTGGATGGCCGGATGCAGAGGGCCGGAATTGCCGATGCAGGTGGTGCAGCCGAAGCCGACAATGTTAAAGCCCAGCGCTTCAAGAGGCTTCAGGACACCGGCCTTTTCGAGGTAGGCCGGAACCACCTGAGAACCCGGGGCCAGAGAGGTTTTTACCCAGGGTTTGACGGTTAATCCTAGTTCGTGGGCTTTCCTGGCGACCAATCCAGCCGCGACCATTACCGCCGGGTTGGATGTATTTGTGCAGCTGGTAATGGCAGCAATAACCACTGCGCCATGCTTAAGTAATTGTTTGTCCCCGTCTATCTCGTACTCAACCGCACCCCGGTCGTGAAGATTGACGCTGTCAACGGCCGTCTTGCCGCCTTCGCCTTCAAAACGGCCCTGCTCTGGTGTCTTGTCAGTGGTGATGGTATCGGCATCGTCTATCAACAGCTGGTTAAAAGCAGCGCTTGCGTCAGTCAGTGCGACCCGGTCTTGCGGGCGTTTGGGACCTGCAATGCTGGGCACGACGGTACCCAGGTCAAGGCTAAGGGTATCGCTGTAGTCGGCCTGAGCGGCGCCTGTATTGCGCCACATGCCCTGGGCTTTGGCATAGGCCTCAACCCGGTCGCGAACGGACTGGTCGCGTCCGGACAGTTCAAGATAACGCATTGTCTCGGCGTCGATCGGAAAGATACCGCAAGTGGCGCCGTATTCGGGCGCCATATTGGCAATGGTGGCACGGTCAGCCAGCGGCAGATTATCGAGACCGTCACCGTAGAATTCAACGAATTTTCCAACAACACCTTTCTTGCGCAGCATTTGAGTGACGGTTAGCACCAGGTCGGTGGCCGTTGTGCCTTCCGGCAATTGCCCGTTAAATTTAAAGCCTACAACTTCAGGGATCAGCATGGTGATGGCCTGGCCCAGCATGGCGGCTTCAGCCTCGATGCCCCCGACGCCCCAGCCAAGAACGCCCAGACCGTTGATCATGGTGGTGTGGGAATCGGTACCAACCAGGGTATCGGGCAGGGCCCAGGTTTGACCGTCTTTTTCTTCTGTCATAACGACGTCGGCCAGATACTCCAGATTGACCTGGTGCACGATGCCGGTGCCTGGTGGAACGACCCGGAAATTGGAGAATGCTTGCTGCCCCCAGCGTAAAAACTGGTAGCGCTCACCGTTGCGTTCAAACTCACGTTCAGTATTTTTTGCCAGCGAGTCGGCGTGGCCATAAAAGTCGACCATAACAGAGTGGTCGATCACCAGATCGACCTGGCTGATCGGGTTAATCAGCGCCGGGTCGCCACCGAGATCACGCATGGCAGCGCGCATGGCAGCCAGGTCGACAACAGCAGGTACGCCGGTAAAGTCCTGTAACACCACACGAGCTGGCGAGAAACCAACTTGATGGCTCGGTTCTGTTTTGGCATCCCACTGGCACAGTGCCCTGATATCGGCAGCAGTGACATTTTTGCCGTCTTCTTTGCGCAACAGATTTTCCAGAAGAATTTTCAGGGAAAACGGCAGACGGCCAATGTCATACTCGTTAGACAGGGCGTTGAGATTGTAGTACTGATAGTGCTGATCGCCGACAGTGAGCGTATCCTGGGTATTAAATGAGTCGGTCATGGCACCTCCAGAGTAAATTTGTTAATAACAGCCTGTAACCTTGGCACATTCAGGCAGGATTTCCACTATAAAATCGATTGAGTTTGACTATGTCTCTGTCTTTGTCTTCGGCTGGGTGTCTGTTCACAATACTTTGCTTTGCAGTCAGATCACAACGTCAGTCGCCACGCGGCTGATAAGTGCAACGCAGATGCAGGAGATCAATCCCGCCGGTTCTTGGCTTCAATCCAGCGGCTCATATACTCGGTTGCACGATGTTTCGATTGCCAGAGGATACGCCCCCAGAGATTACGATGGCGGATGTCAGCCAGGTTGTCGTGAAGGTTATGCAAGGCATCGATAAAACCGGGGGCGTGATCATCTCTCAGAAACCCGGTTCTCAGGGCCTGTAGGCCGCAACGTTGGACTTTTTGCCAGTTTTCCGGGCTCTGGTACAGCCCGACCAGTGTTGCTGCCAGTTGGTCCGGATCGTCACTGATTGGATAGCCCAGCGCATCGGGGGCTATCATTGACTCGGCGCCGATCGGTGTGGTGACCGTTGGTGTGCCGGTTAGCCAGCCCTCCAGTATCTTGCCTTTCTGACCTGCACCAAAGCGCAATGGTGCGACATTCAGGCGGTAGCGCGACATCGTTTCCAGTGCATCATCACAGCGTCCTTTAATAAAAAACTTCTGTTTCGGTGCATGCCACTGTTGAACGGTGTGATCGGCGTAGGCCCCGTAAACATGGCATTCGGCGGCCGGTAGCTCGCGCCTGACCTTTGGCCAGACCGCCTGTTTGAACCAGAGTACGGCATCCTTGTTGGGTGCATGTTTGAAACCGCCGATCATCATCAGATGCTGGCGATCGTCGTAGGTTCGCCATGCTTGGGTATCTGGAAGTGCCGGGATCAGGAATGGCAGATACAACAGTTGCTCTACAGGCAGGTTAAAGACAGATGTCAGCCATTTGATTTCGACCTGTGAAATCATCAGAACCCGGTCACAACGAGCCATAGCCGCCAGCTCACGTTCAGCGGTTGCGGTATAAAGATCCGGCAGTCGGGGCGGGGCGGAGCCATCGCTGGCGTCAAATTGGCGCACAGCGTGTTGACGCGCCTCACGCAAGGTATGGAAGTCGCTGGTATCGAGCAGGGTCGCGGCGTCAGGGCAGTGTTCCCGGACTCGCCAGCCAAACTGCTCTTCCATGACAAAGCGGTCGTAGACTACAAGTTGCGGCTTCAGTGTAGCGATCCACTGGTCGAAGGCGGAGTCGTTAACGGCAACACGGTGCGGTGTATAAGCCATATCCGGCAAGTCTTGTTGAAACGGCGTTGTTTCAGCCGGGCTGGCAATATGGATCTGGTAACCGGCCTGATGACACAGATCCATAAGGTCCAGTGTTCGGCGTCCGGCGGCTGTTGATGCGGGTTCCGGCCAGTTTTTGGCAATGAGTAGGGCACGCATACTTGAGAAACTACTTGAAGTGCTGGTCATCTATTGTGACAAACGCTCACTAAACTAAGACGGAAGCGCGAGGGTAAACGCGGTACAACCATAGGTCCAGTGGTGCATCAGGATGGTGGTCGATATGAAACGTCTCTATTATCTCGCGGATGATATTGATCACGCTGAATACATTGCCAACGAATTGGCGCATTACCCATCACACCACGCTCACGTTCAGGTGCTCAGCCTTGATGAACTGGGTTTGTCTACCCATCAGTTGCAGAGTGCGTCTTATCTGGCCCGGGTGGATGTTTTACATCGTGGCAGGCAGGGTTTTGTTCTTGGTTTGGTACTAGGGTTGCTGACGCTGTTTGCGTTGCGCAGTTTGGGCCTGGCACCCATAGACAGCAGCGGTCAAATGGCACTGGTGGCGTTGTTTAGTCTGATGCTGGGCTGGGCCGGGTGTCTGATCGGTCTGAATCAGGAAAATCACCATCTGGCCTGCTTTCACCAGGATATTGAAAGCGGCCGCACCTTGTTGATGATTGATGTCAGCCAAAGTGAGGTCGGCAAAGTGAAGGCGATTGTCGGACATATCAAACGCAATGATCTGTCGGGTAAGAATTCGTTACCGGTATACGCGGGCGAATCGCAAAGCCTCGCGCTGTAACCCGCGGGAAAGCATTCCGGAAAACTGACAGCATCGATTATGGCCGGAGCCGCGATTCTGCCGGTTTTCCAAAGAGCCATGCAATCAGTCTGCGATCGGACCGATGCCTACTTTCTTGCGTACATCGGCCATCAGCGGTGCTGAGTAGTCTCTCGCTTTTTCGGCACCCCGGGCCAGGATCTCGTCCAGTTGCGCTGGGTCATCCATGAGCAGGTTGTATGTCTCACGCTTGTCTTTGAGTTCTTCATTCAGTAGCTCAAACAACACTTTTTTCATCTCGCCCCAGGCGATGCCATTGGCATATTGGGTACGCATGTCAGCGATCTGCTGGTGCGACGCGAAGGCAGAATAAATATCGAACAGCGCAGAATCGTTCGGGTCCTTGGCTTCACCCGGTTCCAGCAGGTTGGTTTTGATCTTGTTGATCAGTTTTCGGAATTTTTTCTCAGCTTCGAACAGAGGGATGGTGTTGTTGTAGCTCTTGGACATTTTGCGACCGTCCAGACCGGGCAGAATCATTCCGGATTCTTCGATCACAGCTTCAGGCAGCGCAAAGGTGTCGCCATAGAGGTAATTGAAACGCTGAGCGATGTCCCGGGCCATCTCAATGTGCTGTGTCTGATCCTTGCCGACGGGAATTTTCTCACCGTTAAACATCAGGATATCGGCAGCCATCAGAATGGGGTAGCTGAACAAGCCCATGGTGATGCCGCGATCCGGGTCGGCGTTATTGTCGTCCAGGTTGCCCTGAACTGAAGCCTTGTAGGCATGTGCCCGGTTCATCAGGCCCTTGGCGGTAACCGTTGTCAGAACCCAGGTCAGTTCAGTGACTTCCGGTACATCGGTCTGGCGATAAAAAGTGACCCGCTCCGGATCCAGGCCGCAGGCAAGCCAGGTGGCCGCAATGGCTCGCACCGACTCCCGGACACGCTCGGGTTCCTGGCATTTGATCAGGGCGTGGTAGTCCGCCAAAAACAAAAACGATTCAGTATTGGCATCGCGACTGGCTTCGATGGCAGGGCGAATGGCCCCTGCGTAGTTGCCCAGATGTGGAATGCCTGTGGTGGTAATGCCAGTCAGTACGCGCGTCTTGCTCATGGGATGATTCAGGTCACTTGTTGGAGGCTAAGGTTAACGTCGAAAAACAGCGGCAACTTTACCGAAAGCGGGTCGGAAAATCGAGTATCAGGCAGGAAAGTTCCCTCTGCGCGGGCAGAGGGAGGGAGAAAACAACGATCAGGTTGTTTCCTTTTCGTTTTCTTTGTCGCCTTCCTCTTCCGTGAGCCAGGCTGGAATGTCTTCTTCTTCGCTTTCCTCTGCCTTTTCGGGCGGCATCAGATCCTGTTTGCTCAGGTTCATCGCCATTAACACGTTGGCTGACACATAGACTGACGAGTAGGTACCCACGATCACACCCACAGAAAGCGCTATGGCAAAGCCAAATATCAGTTCGCCACCAAAGACGGCCAGTGCCGTCAGCACCAGTAAGGTGGTTAACGAGGTGATCAGCGTTCTGGTCAGTGTTTGCGTCAGTGACACGTTGATCAGATAGTCGGTTTCATCGCGCCGGATCCTGCGGAAGTTTTCGCGAATGCGGTCGGCCACCACGATCGTGTCGTTCAATGAATAACCGATAACGGCCAGGATGGCGGCCAGAACCGTCAAATCAAATGCCATCTGGGTAATGGAAAAGAAGCCCAGAACGATGATCACGTCATGAACCAGTGCGGCCACTGCTCCGACGGCAAACTTGAACTGGAAGCGCAGTGCGATGTACACCATGACCAGACCCAGCGCCACCAACATACCGATGCCACCGCTTTCGCGCAGTTCTGCACCGACCTGAGGGCCGACAAATTCGTTTCGGCGAAGTTCTACGTCAGAGCGTGCTTCGCCCAGCAAGGCCAGGACCTGATCCCCGAGTTGCGGGTTGTTATCTTCCTGCATCCGAATCAGAACATCGGTGTTGTTGCCAAAGAACTGCACAACAACATCGCGATAGCCGGCGCTGTTCAGGGTCGTTCTAATCACCTCAACATCGGCCGGTTGTTCATAACCAACTTCGATCTGGGCGCCGCCGGTAAAGTCGAGACCGAAGTTCAGGCCTCGCACCGCCAGTGAGCCAAGTGATATCAGCAGTAACACGATGGAAACAGCCGCCAGCATTCGGCGGTGGCCCATAAAATTGATCACTTTCATATCAGCCATAACGGGCTCCTTAAATGGGCAGCTTCTTCACAACCCGGCCACCAAAGGTCAGGTTGGCCAACGCACGCGTCAGCATGATGGCAGTGAACATGGAGGTGACAATGCCGACCGATAGCGTGACGGCAAACCCTTTGACGGGCCCGGTGCCAATCGAAAACAGAATCACGGCGACAATGAGCGTTGTTAAGTTTGCATCGAAAATGGTCGAGAAAGCGCGCCCGTACCCTGCATCGATCGCAGCCTGAGGTGACCGGCCATCAGCCAGTTCTTCGCGTATTCGGCTGAAGATCAGGACGTTGGCGTCGACCGCCATACCGACGGTCAGGACGATACCGGCAATACCAGGCAGCGTTAGCGTGGCACCCATCAGCGACATAACCGCGACAATCAGTATCAGGTTGGTCCCAAGTGCGACCGCAGCGAAGATACCAAAAACCTTGTAAAAGCCGAGCATAAACAGGATAACCAGTGCAAAACCGATCATCACCGATTGCGCACCCTTGCGAATGTTCTCTGCGCCCAGGCTTGGGCCGACGGTCCGTTCTTCAACGAACTGCATGGGCGCCGCCAGAGCACCCGCTCGCAGCAACAGGCCCAGATCGGATGCTTCCTGCGGGCTGTCGAGACCCGTTATCACAAAACTGTTCGAGAACGCCCCACGAATAGTGGCCAGCGAAATAATTTCTCGCTCTTCAAAGGTATCGTAAATCGGCTCGGGTACACCGTCGACGTCCTCATAACCCTGCAACACTGACTTTTGCTCGATGAACAATACGCCCATCGGCACGCCAATGGAGCGGCGAGTGGTCTGCCCCATACGAGAGCCGCCGTCACCATCCAGGCTAACCGATACTTGTGGCATACCATTTTCGTCATAGGAGACGCGGGCATCGGTCACGTTGTCGCCAGTGACTATGACATCGGTTTCCAGCATGGCTGTACGATTGCTGTCCTTAAACGGATAGACTTCACCCTGTTCACTGCGTGACTCAAGCCTAAATTCCAGGTTGGCCGCCTTGCCGATGATGTTTTTCGCTTGGGCGGTGTCTTGTACGCCCGGTAATTCAACCACAATGCGGTTGCGACCCTGACGTTGCACGAGGGGTTCGGAGACACCCAATTCATTCACCCGGTTATTCAAGGTGGTCTGGTTTTGGCTGACAGCGTAGTCTTCTAGCTCGGCGATGCGCTCTGCTGTTAGGGTCAGGTTCAGGCCTGGCAAGCCCCGCGACTCGATGTCGGTTCGCTGAAATTCAGGCAGGTTGCGACGCAGCCAGGTTTCGGCCTCATCGCGATAGTTATCGTCAGCCATTAATAATTGAATGGAACCGTCGTCGAGTGCATCGACGCCGCGATAGCGGATATTTTCATCGCGGAAATTGGTGCGAATATTAGCGGCGTAACTGTCCAGTCGGCTGGCTACAAAGCGGTCCATATCGATTTCAAGCAGGAAATGAACACCACCGGACAGATCCAGACCCAGAGACATGGGTTGCGCACCCATCGCCAGCAGCCAGTCCGGCGTCGTTGGGGCCAAATTCAGCGCTACAATATAATTGGTGCCCAGACCGCTTTGTATGGCAGCTTTGGCAGCCAGCTGGTCGTCATTGCTGTTTACACGTATCAGCAGTGACTGACCTGAAATGACGGCGCCAAAATGGTCGATATTGGCTTCATCGAGCAGAGATTCAGTGCGTTTAACCGTGGTGTCGTTCATTTGAACGCCGGCTTCGGCTCCTTGAATCTGTACGGCAGGATCAGCCGGAAACAGGTTGGGTAAGCTGTAAAGCACGCCCAAAACCAGCACCGTCACGATGATGGCGTATTTCCACAGTGGGTATTTGTTTAGCATGAGGCCTTCCTGAGCTGGAAAAGCCGGGAAACAGCCGTCTATTAAATAAACAGCTATTCACCGGCTCACACACCGGTCGCGTCATGGACGAGACCGGATGACGGGTCGATCAGATCGCTTTCAGTGTACCTTTTGGCAAGGTGGCTGAAATGGCGGTTTTCTGGAAGGTCAGTTCTACTTTTTCGGCTACTTCGACCATGACATAGTCGTCAGTCACCTTGGTTACCTTACCGGCCATGCCGGCCGCAGTGACCACTTCATCACCTTTGCTCAGCGAGGCGACCAGATTCTTGTGCTCTTTGGCGCGCTTGCTCTGTGGGCGCCACACCATGAACCAGAAAATCAGGAAAAATATCCCGAGCATGATCGGTAGCTGCCAGGGACTGGGTTGGCCGCCAGCAGGCGCCGCCAGTGAGATTGCCGGAGTGAGGGCCAGCAGTGCGGCGAACAGTTTTTTCATTGTAGTTACTCCAAATGGTATCAAAGTGATGTAAAGGTATCCGAGTGAACGTATTTTTCTTCGAATGTCCAAATTTTGTCGAGTGAAATGTTATGGGGGCATTTTGCCGGGCCACAAGTATTCCGGAAATGCCTGCCCGTGCATCACACTCGCGTGAATCACTCTGCCAGCGGTGGTGTATCGAGGCCACGTCGCTGATAGAAATTGTCCACAAAGGTCGACAATTTACCCGCTTCGATGGCCGCACGCAAACCAGTCATCAGGCGTTGGTAGTAGCGCAGGTTGTGCAGGGTATTAAGTTGCGCACCCAGCATCTCGCTGCATTTGTCGAGATGGTGTAAATAGCCACGGCTGAAATTAAGGCAGGTGTAGCAGTCGCAGTCAGCGTCAAGCGGGCTGGTATCGTGGCGGTGCCTAGCGTTGCGGATCTTGATAACGCCGTCGGTGGTGAACAGGTGGCCATTGCGACCATGGCGGGTCGGCATCACACAGTCAAACATGTCGACGCCTCGGCGCACGCCTTCCACCAGATCTTCTGGGGTGCCCACACCCATCAGGTAGCGAGGTTTGTTGTCAGGCATTGCCGGGGTGACGGTGTCCAGAATGCGCATCATGTCTGTTTTGGATTCACCGACACTCAGGCCGCCAATGGCATAGCCGTCAAAATCGATCTCAGTGAGTCCGCGCAAGCTGATATCACGCAGATCTTCAAACATACCACCCTGAATAATGCCAAACAGGGCCGAAGCGCTGTCACCGTGAGCCTGCTTGGAGCGCTTTGCCCAGCGCAGGCTCAGTTCCATCGATTTCTTCGCCTCGGCATGGGTCGCCGGGTGTGGAGTGCATTCGTCGAAAATCATCACTACATCCGAGCCGAGCGCCCGCTGCACGTCCATACTGCGTTCCGGTGTCAGCTCAACTTTGTCGCCGTCTACCGGGGAGCGAAAGGTGACTCCCGACTCAGTGATCTTACGCATCTTGCCCAGAGAAAACACTTGGAAACCGCCCGAATCGGTCAGCATCGGTTTTTTCCAGCCAGTGAAGTCGTGCAGGTCACCGTGCTCCTCAATGACCTGGGTACCGGGGCGCAACATCAGGTGAAACGTATTGCCAAGAATGATGTCTGCGCCGGTCTCTTCAACCTGCTGCGGCGTCATGCCTTTGACCGTGCCATAGGTGCCAACTGGCATAAAGGCGGGCGTTTGCACTTCGCCGCGAGGGAAGGTCAGGGTGCCGCGCCGTGCCTTGCCGTCAGTAGCGGTCAAGTCAAAATTCATAAAACAGATACGGCTCATACGGTGATCTCTTGGTCGTGTGCGCTTTGATCGGAATGGGGCTTACGGGTGATAAACATGGCATCGCCGTAACTGAAGAATCGATATTGCTCATCGATGGCGGCTCTGTAGGCAGCCAGAACGGCCTCCTGACCGGCGAAAGCACTGACCAGCATGATCAGCGTTGATTGCGGCAGATGAAAATTGGTCACCATGGCGTCGATAACCCGAAAATCGTATCCGGGATAAATGAAAATGTTGGTGTCGCCGGTAAAGGGTTGCAGAGTTCCGGACCGGGCGGCTGTTTCCAGTGAGCGAACGCTGGTAGTGCCTACCGCGACAACCCGTTTGCCGCGCGCCCGTGCAGCGCCAACGGCCTCGACGACCGTGGCGGGCACTTCTATCCACTCCGCGTGCATGATGTGATCCTCAATGCGCTCGGCTTTAACTGGCTGAAACGTACCAGCGCCAATATGCAACGTCACGAAGGCCGTGTTGATGCCCTTGTCATGCATGGCCTGAAGCAACTGTGCATCGAAGTGCAAGCCGGCCGTCGGGGCTGCAACTGCGCCTTTACGTTCGGCATAGACGGTCTGGTAACGCTCCCTGTCGTTTTGGTTGTCTTCACGTTCCAGGTAGGGCGGCAGTGGCATGTGACCGTGCAGTTCGAGTAGGTCGACCAGAGGTTGCGTGTTGTGACAGATCAGTCTGAACAGATTGTGGTCTCGACCGGTCACTTCAAGCTCAATGCCGCCTTCCATCGCCAGCAGGGTACCCGGTTTGCAGCTCTTGCTGGCGCGAATGTGGGCCAGGGCTGCGCTGTCTCCGGTCATTCGTTCGATCAGGACTTCAACCTTGCCACCGCTGGCTTTCTGGCCAAACAGCCGTGCCGGTATTACCCGGGTGTTGTTGAAAACCAGTAAATCTCCCGGTTCAAGCAAGTCTAGAATGTCCGGAAAGTGGCGGTGTTCGACTTGCCCTGAACGTCCGTCAAGATGCAGCAACCGGCTACCGGTGCGCTGTTCCGCTGGATGGCGGGCAATCAGCTCGTCCGGCAGTGTGAAATCGAAATCGCTAACGTTCATAACCCGATGCATGACACCCGTTGATAAAAGGGCCGCTATTCTAGCTGAAAGGGATCTCGGGCTCTACGGTCGTAGGGCGGGAACTGGACGAATCGCCTTTATTTTTGAGGGTCCCATGCAAGTAGTGTTACGGAGCGTTGCCTGGCTGCTAGAAT
>Ga0307975_1000702_pt1 | contig 18251 bp, 18 predicted proteins | sample OrgLakmetagen917_FD_201825 | JGI IMG/M metagenome (GOLD analysis project Ga0307975, IMG submission 201825) | Saline water microbial communities from Organic Lake, Antarctica - #917 | ecosystem: Environmental > Aquatic > Non-marine Saline and Alkaline > Saline | place: Antarctica: Organic Lake... | reverse complement strand
CCCCAAAGGGCCGGAGAGCGCACAGGAGGGCGCGGGAAGCGCCGGATAGCCGCGTCGGGACCACCGCCCAGCGCGGACGAGCTGGCGGCCTTCTACGCCGGGATGGTGAACTCCGATCAGTTCCTGCCGACCAACATGATCAGCACGACCATGCGTGACACCATGCTGGCCCGCGGGCTGGTCACGGCGGACCGTCTGCGGGCGCGGGGTGTGCTATGAGCAGGCTCGATCGCAGGCTGCCGACAACGACCGCGCAACGCGGCACGCGCGGCAAGGCGAAGCGCGCCATGAGCGTGCAGCAGGCGCTGGAATGGGCGTTCCGGGTCGAGAAGGCGCAGCTGGAGCTGCCGGACCCCTCCGACCCCGAGCGGACGCATCGTTCCGGCTTTGGACTGGAATACGTGCTGATGCAGCGCGCAGCACTTGGCTGCAAGGTGGATGGCGGGCGGTACAAGATCGGCGACTACACCCACCCGGATGCGGAGGTGATTGCCGCTACGGTCGCGGGGCTCCCCGACAGCCTCGGCGGCAAGCGCATGGCGATCCGCGTGGCCGAGCTGGCCCGCGCTGGTCTGACGCCGGACTGGATGCCCGGCGCCGTTCCCCGCTGTGTGCCGGTGGACACCAGGCGCAACCGCCATGGCGATCGCGCCGTTAGCGTCGTTGTTGGCACTGCGCAAGTGTTGATCCGGCGCAAATGGCGCACCGTCGAGGTGCGCGCCTGTCCGGTGACGTTCTCACCGCATCCGGAACAGATCGAAGCCGCACGAAAGGCGTATAAAGATTGGTGGCAGGCGCTGGGCTGGGTGCGCGATGGGTTGGCTGATGGCGGGATGCTACGAGAGGTCGAGGTGAAGGGGGTGTTGCCGAAGGCGCGGCCTTGGGGGAGTGAAGGAGGCAGGTTTCGACCGTTAAGGAGCTGAGAGATCATGGCCTTGCGAACGTCGTGCGAGTCTGCGACCATCATCGGGTACGGTAAACGCGAGGGGTAGACGCATGGCGAGTGAGACAGAGACTGAACTTGGTAAAAACGACCCCATCGTCCGTGAGGTTATTGAACTAGAAAGAAGTTATTTTTTCGAAAAGCGCAACGTAAAGACTGAACGGCAAAGAAAACTTCGCGATATCATTGAGCGCCATACCAAGCCGGGGGCTGACGCGCATGATCCTTGAAGAAATAAGATTGACAGACTTCCGATGCTTTTATGGCGACGCTTTTCTCCGTTTTTCCGAAGACCCCGACAAGAACGTCACAATTATTTATGCCGAAAACGGTGTTGGCAAGACCACGCTTCTGAATGCGCTGCTTTGGTGCTTCTACGGGGAAACGACCGCTCGCTTTGAGAAGCGCGAAGAAATAATTAACTACGACGCACGAAAGGCCGGACGGTCGGTAGCCTCGGTCGAAGTGCTTTTCGAGCACAACGAAAAACGATACATAGCCAAGCGTTTTGCCAATCTCAAAAATAACACGGGCCGGGAATTCTTAGTGAACCGCATTGATGGAGGTAGCCAGATTTCGCTGGATTCTCCGGACACCTTCATCAACACAGTCATCCCGCGGGACATGGCGTCTCACTTCCTGTTCGACGGTGAGCATGCGGAGGTCTTCCTCGGGGAAAACAACCGTGGCTCGATCAAAAGTGCGGTTCGCGATATCCTTGGCTGCTCCCTCATTGAAACCGCCATCGAAGACTTGCAGGCGGTATCCAACCAGTTCCGCAAGCAAATCCCGTCAACCAAGGCAACGAGGCAGATTGGAGAGCTGAACAGCCGGCATGATGCGCTCACCACGCAGATCGATACGGCCAAATCCGCTATCAACCAGTTAGAGACGAAACGCGACCAGACCGATCAACAGATCAAGGATATTGATGAAAAATTGCGTAATACGGCGGCGGCAAAAGAGCTTCAGCAAAGCCGGGACCGATTGACTGGCCAGCTGTCGCGCGCTCAGAGGCGTCAAAAAGACTATGCCGACGAAGTGTATAAGTGGCTTGGCGAGAACGGGCGCTTCATTGTTTCCAAGCGGATCACTGAAGAAACGTTCACGTTCCTTGAAGAGAAGGAACATCGCGGTCGCATTCCGTCTCCCTATAATGAAGAGTTCGTCAAAGACATTCTTGATGCGCAAGAATGCATCTGCGGTGCTAAGCTCGAACCAGGCAGCGCCGAAAGCAAGAAAGTTGCAAGCCTTCTGGAAAAGGCTGCGAACCAGGTGATGCGCGACCGCGTTTCAAAGGTCCGTGCAAGACTGACCACCCTGAAGACAGAGCGCGCCAAGGCACCGGGACGGCTTACGAAAGCAAAAGCACAGCTGGCCGAAGCAAATGACGAATTTGCCACCGCCGAAGCGCAGCTTGCAGAGATTAGCGAAAAGCTCAAAGGGATCAATTTTGAGGACATCGCCGAACGCGAACGGCGTCGCGGTGAGCTTCGTAATGAACTGAGTGAGATCGACCAGAAGATCGGGTCCTTTCGCACCAACATCAGCCGAGCCGAGCGCGAGAAAAACCAGATTGACAGCGATATCACCGAGCTCGCCAAGCAGAACAAACAAACGGCAATTTACGGCCGCAGGCGCAATCTTTGCGAGAGTATCAAGGGCAAACTGGAATTGCAGCTTGTCAGTGAAGAGGATCAGGCCCGCAAGATACTCCGCGCCGGTATCCGGCGCATTCTCGAAGCAACAACCCGCAAGGTCTTGAACCTGCGCATGACCGAAGACTACCTGATTAGTCTTGTCAACGCGGACGGCACAGCACTGCCAAAGTCCAGTGGCGAAAATCAGCTCCTCGGCCTCGCCTTCACCGCCGCGCTCGTCGAGTTCGCCAAGGTGCGTCAGAATGCCAAAGACTACAGGCTCCTGCCTGGTACCATCGCCCCGCTTGTGCTCGACTCGCCTTTTGGCCAGCTTGATGAAGCCTACCGCGCTACGACAGCGGAGTTCATCCCAAAGATGGCCAGGCAGGTTGTCTTGCTTGTCTCGAAGTCACAGGGCTCCGAAGACGTCCTAGACGCCCTGAAAGACCACTTAGGGGCAGAGTATGTGCTCGTCCGGCACAACACGGAGTCGCGTGGTGAACGCAAGCAGGAGAGCCGGTATTTCAAGGGTAAGGAATTCAATACGGCCGTCTTCGATGCTGAGTTCGACGGCACAGAAATTATGGAGATCAAAGGTCCATGAACACGCGCGCGCCCAATATCAACAGAAGCCGTGTCCATGAAGAGATGGTGCAGCGCCTTGCCATGAAAAAGCTGCCGGGATCAGACCGCACTCTGTTCCCGACGATCCGGGAACTTCTGTGTTTCGCAGCATTGCTCGGATATTCCGAGAACCGTCGCCTACCCCTCGACAAGGACAAGGGCATCGAAGACGTTTCTTATCAACAGTTTGAGCGTGGAGATGCCGAAGATCTAATCTATCTGATTGCTCTGGCGGACACCAAGGACCCTGAAGTGCTCAAGGACGGCGAAGAAAGCCGATGTGCGGAAATCTTCGAAGAATACTCTAATGGCGGCCTTCAGATCATGCACGAAGCTATGCTTCGTGGCGGTGGTGAGTATCCCGACCGTGACATTCTCGAACTTCTGAAAGAGCAGGGTTATTTGAATACTGACGATGATGAACCCGATGTGGCCGGGATAACCTTCTAAATGTTGCGTGAGCTGACGTATAAGGGCGTCTACAAGTCCGACCAAGACCATATCCTGGAAGACTTTTACTTCCCGACCCTTTCCGTAGCCAACCGATATGACAGAGCCGTTGGCTTCTTCTCGGCATCCACAATTAGCTATGCGGCACAAGCATTGTCCGTCTTTGTAAAGAATGGCGGACAGATCAGGCTCATACTCGGCGCCTTCTCCGACCGCGAAGACCTCGAAGCGGTGAAGCAGGGTTATAACGAGAAGGAAATCTCCGAAAAGATCGGTGCCGAGCTGTTGTCAATGCTCTCCAATGTCAGCGACGAGTTGTTTCAGAACCGCTTCGAAACGCTATCTTGGCTTGTGGCGCACGGAAGGCTTGATGTAAAAATCGCGTTGCGAGAACGCGGCATGTACCATGACAAAGTCGGTATCATTGCTGATGAAGCAGGCGACAAAGTTGTATTTGCGGGCTCGGCCAACGAGAGCACACACGCCTTACTTCCGACCCACAATTATGAATCGATCAATGTCTTTCGGACATGGATTCCCGAGCAAGCCGAATTCTATGATCCGCACATCGAGAGTTTTGAGCGGCTCTGGCGGAATGAAAGCCGGTCCACAGCTGTTCTCGACATCCCCACTGCCGTTAAGGAGAAGCTCATATCGACGGCGAGATCCATGGAGTACACTCCGGACCCCGAGATAGAAGCAGCAATTGCAGCCCGCATTCTTTCAAAGACCGGAACGGCGGTCAGTACTACATCCGGCAAGCCACGTGAACCGGCCACGATTAACGGCCAGCCTTTCAAGATGCGCGATCACCAGATCGATGCCCTAGAGGCGTGGAAGGCTAAAGGCGACTTCCAGGGCACGTTTAACCTCGCGACAGGTGCCGGAAAGACGATCACGGCAATACATGCCATCGTCAAATTGTCCGAGAGGATCGATGGCCTAGCCTGCGTTATCGCGGCACCATATCAAAACCTAGCTGATCAGTGGGTTGATATTCTCTCAACCTTCAACATCTATCCAGTGAAATGCTATATCGGGCGGGCGCAGTGGGAGGACAAGCTTCGGAATATGGTCCATGAGTTGACCATGGGCAGCAGGAAATTTGGCGCCATCGTCGTGGTCAACCGAACGCTCAAGAGTCCTGAATTTCAAGAATGCCTTTCAAAGATCAACGGCAAACGCCTTCTCTGGATCGGCGATGAATGCCATCACCACACCTCGAAAGCTTATGAGGGATTCCTGCCCACACACGCCCGGTATCGCATCGGACTGTCGGCCACGCCCGAGCACTATCTTGATGATGAAAGGAATGAGCGTCTAAGCGCGTTCTACGGCGACATTGTTTCAAGTTACAGCTTGAAGCAGGCCATCACCGACAAGGTTCTAACGCCGTATGCATACTACCCTCACCTGGTTGAATTTACCATTGAAGAAGCCGAGGAATTTGTCGATCTGTCCGAACAAATCGGCCGCATCATGGCACGGCGGAACGGCAAGGCCAGCGAAATGACCCCGCAGCTCACCGGTCTTCTGATGCGGCGAGCCCGTCTCGTCGGTTCGGTGGCGAACAAAATTCCGACGCTTCAGGCCGTACTGACGGGTGAGAAGCCGACGCAACATACCCTTTTCTACTGCGGCGACGGTACGGTTGAAACCGACGAGGGAGACGACGCTTCGGAAGAAAGCACAGCGCAGGACAAACGGCAGGTCGAAGCTGTGAGCAGCATGCTACATGGCATGTCATGGGACGTGTCGCGCTTTACATCGCGGGAGTCCCGAAAAGATCGCGACAACATTCTGGAGAACTTTCGGCTCGGGTTTATCGACGCAATGGTCGCAATCCGATGCCTTGATGAAGGCATCGACGTGCCAGCATGCAGCACGGCGTACATTCTGGCAAGTTCGCGGGATCCGCGTCAGTTCGTACAGCGCCGCGGGCGCATCCTGCGGCGCTCGCCGGGCAAGGAGCAAGCCCTCATTCATGATTTCATCGTTGTGCTGCCCGAAGGGTTCGACACAGATTCGCACTACGCGAAACGACTGATAAAATCTGAGCTTGGCCGGGTGGCAGAATTCTCATCTCTGTCAGAGAACCGATCTGAAGCGTATGGAACCTTGGCACCTGTGCTACGCGCTTATGATTTAGAGCACATGATATAAAAAAACCAAGATGAGGGGGACATATGAAGAAAGTCGAAGATCTATTTAAAGCACGCGCTTCAAGTCCGCTTGAAACAGCCATGCTTTATGACGGACGCGTCGGTTTCACGATTCCGGAGTATCAACGCCAGTATGACTGGTCGAAAGACAATATCATGAGGCTCTACTTCGATACGCTGAACGGCTTTCGGCGGCTGTCTTGCGAACAGTTGAGACTTGGAACGGCGTCAAGGTCATTGCTCGCAGCAAAAATATTTCTGCGCTTTGCTGGGATCATGTATGGCCATGGCTTAATTAGCCGTCTGAACGAATTCTATACGGTTCATCATAACCTTTTCACCGGAGCTTTTGAGATGACCTTGGCAAAGGAAGCATACGAACAGAACTATCAACAATTTCGGTCGCTGAACCAGATCATGTGGCAGATCCCGGTTCTGGCCATGACACTGACAGGTGGCCTCTGGTTCGGAGTTTCCAAGATCGAGGATCGCCCCCTGCTAGCGGTCATGCTGCTTCTGACCGCTGTTGTCGGCAATATAACGCTTGCAATCATACTGCGACGTTTTCGTTTTGTCATGAGCCGCTATCTAATTTGGCTGAAAAACGCATCGGAGGAAGACTTTGTTGATGCGCGCGAGCCTGATGACTCCATGAACCGGTGGGACCGCTTCTTCACAAAGGAAGAGCGTGTTCGACAAATGTTCTCATTCTTGCTATGTTGGGGAGCGTTGGCAAGTGCGATCCTTCTCTTCGCTGAAGCCCATGCGTGGTACAAAGACAGGACCGATATGAGCCGAACTCAGGGGATCGATTTCTACGAACAGCATGCGGCTGCTCTCGCGGATGGGTATGAGGCAGTATCTTTCGAGAATGCCTATCCATTTCTGGTTACGGAATTCGCCGGCGGGCCGCTCGTTGTCCTTGATGTCGGTGCCGGAACCGGCCGCGATGCTGCGTGGATTGCTGCTCGTGGGCACGATGTATATGCAGTTGAGCCGTCAGCAGCCATGCGCACAATTGCCGGTTCATTGCATAAAGACGAGCGAATAACCTGGATTGATGCACAGCTACCTGATCTGCGCGCCCCGGCGCTTCAGCCGGGCGCTTTTGACATCATTCTTGCCAACGCCGTGTGGATGCATGTTCCGCCCGAAGAACGCCAACCTTCTATGAGGCGGATGTACGAACTGACGCGCGGTGGCGGAAGAGCGTATATCTCTCTCCGTCTCGGGCCGCAGGACGAAAGGCGCGGAATGTTTGCTGTGTCAGCAGACGAATTCATTGCTGCGGCTGAAAATGCCGGTTTTACAGTGGTTCATCGTGGAGACTTTGCTGACCTTCTTGGACGTGCAGAAGTCAGCTGGAAGATGTTTGAATTGCAAAAACCGAACTAGACAAGGCAGTTACTTATGACAGGCGAGGCATCCTTTAGCCTGCCCAAACAACTCATCAATATCGATATCTTCTCCGTCGCCCCTAAGTGGATTCTGCTGCCGTTTTGCTTTGGCCCGCTCAAGCCGCTTTTCGTAGTCTTCCTCTATTTGCTTGACGCGCTCCGGCTGAGTCAACTCATCCAGAGACTCTCCCTGCGACCAGGTGAACGGAGAACCATTCTCCACAGCGTCTTTCTCATAGGATTTTGCTTCCTCAAAAGCTTCGGGATGGTGCTCCTTTAGGCGTACCCACTCAATTTTCTGTTGGTAGAAACAGAACGTGCACCCGCTGCGGGAACGCCAGTCATAGTAACGAGGCAAGCCAAGACCAGAAGCTTCCAGGATGTCGTGTACACCGGGCTTATCGATGCCCCCTTCTTTGAACGGCAAAACGATTTTCAAGCGTTCATGCTTGGAACTATAACCCTCGCGAAATTCCTCATCTGCGCGAATGGCAACATAACTATAGACGGTACTGCCATCTTCCAGAATGGGGCGAAGCCAATGCTCGAACGGACGAAGCTTTAGTTGCCGCGTACACCAACGGGTCTGCGGTGAAGGCAGAAAATTATTGTACTGTTTCAGCCAGAAATCAAAGTCTCGGTCCGGGTTGAGCCTCAAAATCGACTTGCCCAGAAATCCTTCGAGACGACCAAGAAACTCATAGACCTCTGGCAGTTCTTTGCCAGTGTCGGTGAAGAAATACTCGATGTCGAGCTCTGGGTGATGCTGACGCATGTAAACAGCAAGCGCCGCGCTATCCTTTCCGCCGGATAGGCCCAATACGTGCTTTTCCGGAACTTGAGTCAAGATACCGCCCTCTCTGATTTTATGTCCCGCTCGTCTTCAGCGTCGCTCATGTAGCGCGAGCTTAGCTCGGCAAGTGCAGCGAGCACGAGGCGACGCTGGGACTTGTCTCCGGCATCGATTGCGGTTTCGACACGTGCGATAATTTCATCGATCCCTGCGCGCTCGCCTTCAGTAACTTCGAATTCGGCATGAACGGGAGCCGGCCGGCCGTTCACACCTACAACTACGGCCATGGCCTGACGTTTATCGACACGTCCTTTGACGCGCGCAAAATTCTCCGAGCGGATAAATTTTTGCGAGAGGTCCATGAGTTCGACAGCGGCGCGGTCGAGATCAGGATCGGTCCAGTCACGCGGCGGCTTGTTGGCCGCTAGACTAGCGAGACCTTCGATATCCTGTTCTGTGCCATCGAACATTGAAAGCCGCCCTATGAAAGCGTCGAGCCTGAAATCGCCTCCGATTTTCTTGATGTTCTCGGCCCGCGCGCGCAGCTCTGCAAGGGCCTGCGGCGAATTGTTCGGCACCTGTAGCTCCGCAAGCACGAGGTCATTTAGGCGCCGCAACATAGACGGGTAGGACCCGACAAGTTCAATGAGACCTTCGCGGACATCGTCTACGATCCCTTTCAGAGTGGCATCATCATCGAGGGTATCGGCACCGCCAAATGCTTCCGGGATATCGTCAAATAAAAACTTGTTTGGATCGTTGGCGTGCTTGAAGATTTCTCGAACGCGGATGGCATTGGCCGAAAGCTGAGCTGTGCGTTTGGTCCAGGGTTGCAAACGGTCAAAAATCGCTATCAGGCCACGTGCTACATCGATCGGCGCCAGATGTGTCAGGCTGTTTGCGGTGTCAAGATCGCGTACGACTTCCGCCATGCTCGATAGCATACGGCGAGAAAGCGCAGACAGGTCCATCCAGCGTAGCTGGATATTGCCCGCATTCTTGGCGAGGATTTCGACATCAATATCCTTGAAACGGGCCTGAAAGACACCTTCGCGGTAGAGTGCAACTTTCTCGCGGCGCGAAAGGATAAAGGCCACAGCAAGTATCGGCATGACTCCATCTTTTACGCCGTATGGCGGCGCGGCCCACAGCTGGTAGATTTCCGCAACACTAACCGTCCGGTCTTGCGATGCTTTGAGAAGTTCAACTGCCGCGTTCCACAGTGGCAGAAGTCCATTAGGGTCATGATTTTCGTCTGGTGGGGAAAAGAGCCAGCCATCACCCGTCTCGGAATAAAGGCCGGTCGCTTCGAGTAGAGAGGCGAACAATCCGCCTTCTGCTGGAAACCCTTCGATGCCAAGACGCGGTTCGCCTTCGCGCGATACCATCGCGCGAAGAAGGAAATTCTGGGCGGCCACTGCGTTACTGGATGGCTTTATTCGGTTCAGAAGCTCATTGTTCAGACGTGGTGAACGAGAATAGCAGCGAGCTGCAAGGTCCGATGCGACATTGTTCAGTTCGGCGTGAAACCACTGGCGCGGTTTATGGTTTTTCAGGTACCAGGTTGCGTTATCGAAAGCGCGGCGGATTTCTTCTTCAAGCTGTCCCTGCAAAATTGCGTGCCGAGCCTGCACCTCGCGCTGCGCAACCGCATCTCCAGCTAGGTTGGGGTGCTCTTCCTTAACCTCGGTAAGCGCTATCAACTCGCGGGCAAGGTCTGTTATCGCCCATGCCCGTTGCGAAAGGCCGGCAACGACATCCCAATCGCCAGACTGACGGGCCGCTTCACGGCATAACTTCTGCGCCTGATCAGCGGTTTCGCCATCAGTCGGGACGGCCAAAAGAAACTCTCCGATTGTTCCCACATGCGGCTTGTACGCGCGCGCGCGAGCCACGAGATTATTCAGCGGCGCCACTTCCACATCGAACCACCGGAGCGCGCCGGTTTCATGATAGTGACGCTTGGCAAGAATGGGCTGCAAACCGGCTAGACGCTGAAGAGCTGCAAAATCCACCTCCCGAACATGCTGGAGGGCGTCCTGTACGGCCCTGTCGATATCGAAATCACTTCCGGCATAAATCGCGTAGGCGTCGGCGAACTTGCGGTAGATGATTAAAGACCATCTCTTGAGCTGCTCAAGGGCCTCCTTGACCTCGTTCTTTCCCGCTGTTCCGGCGCACGTTGCGAGCAACTCGTCTGTTGCGGCGAGGCCGGACCGCTCCTTAAACAGATCGATCAGGGCGAGCGATTTAAGAAGCCTAATATGTAGTGCATCACCGCCAAGCGCCTCACAGCGCTCAATGGCTTCTGCCGCCATGGCCCATCTGTGTCCATCTGGAGACGCTAAAATCGAGGGTTCGAGGTTGACGCGCAAGTAATCCCAGAGCCGGTCTGGCTCATACAGAATGTCTTCCGCCTGATGTCGGATAAAGTCCTGAAATCCATAGGGTTCCGCAGAATTCAGGAAGCCGAAAATGCTACGCTGGTTTTGACCGAAGCGTCGCCTTGATATCGGGCCAAGCAAACAAACAACGACTGGATGAAGCGGCCAGCAGCCCTCGAGATTTTCGGGCAGATATTTTGAGGCCGCGGGACGCTGGCGTTTGATCTCGTTTGAAATCAGGGTGGAGAGCTTGCCCGCTTTTTTAAAGGTCCGACCATTTTCGATAGCACGGGAGATTAGTTCGATCTGCTCTTCTCCCGCCGCATTCACGGCGAGATCAATATAGCGCCCTTGTATTTTTGACCATTCGTCGCGCATCTCTCGCGATAGACGGTTCGCATAGTCCTCAAATGCCTGGTGAAGAATCCCGATTACAATGAGTCTGCCGCTGCTGCGCGATGCAGCTTCGGCAAGGAGCTGGAACAAGTAAACATCCGCACCTTCCTGTGCTGCGGCTTCGAGAAACTTGCCCATTTCATCGACGAACAAGATAAGTCCGCCCTCGGTCTGAGAGTTCCGGCAGGAGAGCTCAACGAGAGCATCGACTAAGGCACTGTCGCTCCAACGCCTGCCACGCGGGGCATTGACAAACCCGCGCTCTTCAAGAGCTTCACCAATAACCTGCGCTGCATTTTCACGACGACCAACAACGGGCAGTGTCAGCCAACCTTTTGAGCGTGGCGGCAGCGCGTCCAAAATATTCTTCGCGGCATTTTTACCGATGGCATCGGCGGCTCTGGCCCTGAGCGCATCATCGCCGCTTAGAAGCGCACTCAGCGCAACCACGAGGCTCGACTTGCCACTGCCATAGGGGCCGGTCCAGGTGAAGGCACCGTGTCCAGTTTCAGCGACATGGTGACCTATGGCGGAAAGCACATCGACAGAAGATCGAGGGCAGACAAATCCTTCAAGCGCTAGGATATCGTTATGGTCAGTATCGATCCGGACCGAACGCTGAAAGCGTCTTGCAATATGCACATCATCTGAAAGCACAGTTACGCAGCCTCTCTCGTCTTTGTTTTGCAATATCCGCGTGCAACATATTCAAGTGCGACATTCATATCGAGCGGCGCGTCGCGCAGCACTTGCTTGAGGCCTGCGGTTTCGGACCAGCGGAAAGCACCGTTTGTTAAATCCTCAAGGGAAAGCAGACGATCGGCAATATCGTTTTCGTCAAGCAGAAACACTCGCCCAGGCGACCCGGGCTCGTGCGCGATGGCCTCGAAGGATAGCGTTTGCGCTGTCGTAAAGCCTCTCCAGAAATCAATAAGCGCATACAGGAATACCCCGTCGCCGAGTGTCGATTTCGGTCCACGAGCGAAGCGGAAACCATCCCGTTTGCCTGTGGCCTTGATGAGGCCAAGCTCGGCCAAAGGCGATTCCAGGGTATCTTCCGGCGAGGCATTCGCTGAAGGGCGTCGCGCAACATAGGTGCGCAGAAAACATTCGACATCACGCCGGATCGTGGTTGCGGCAACGCGCGGCCATGAGCGGTCGGTTGCAACCTTTTCGAGCGCCTTTACAAGGTGTTCACGCTCAAACGTGGCGCCGGGAAAGTTGTTAAAGCTCCAATACCAGGTTGTTTTTTCGGAATGACCGGCAAGACTCCAGTGAAGCATCCACACACTCGCAGGATGCTCCATATACGGGTCATAACCTTTGGACCCGAAAATAGTATCGCCAAGCGCCGTCGTGATTAGGGTGTTCGATGTATCGCCGTCTTTTATAATGTTGCAGGCGGCGGCCCAATGCCGCATCGAGGCGACCATATTTTTACCTACGCCAAAATGCGCTATTGCATCGTTGCGTGTAAAAGCGGACTTGCTATCGTCATCATCTCGTCGAGCATCGACTGCATCATAAGCTTTCTTGAGCCACCCGTAACGCAACGGAAAGGTCTCGTGTCCCGAGAACTGAGGCTTGTACCTGTCTTGGTAGATAGGTCCCCTTGGCATTGCGTCTCTTCCTGGATGGTTGATCCAGTTCGACGTTATCCTACAACATAGGGTAGGGTCAAACCCAAACCTGGGGACATCCTCCAGAAAGTGCGAGAGCGGCACGGACAGCGGTGCAGAGAAAATAAAATCAGGTAAGAAATTGACAACATTATGAAAATAGGAAGAACAATTTACTTCGACCACCAAGCGACGACACCGCTTGATCCTCAGGTTTTTGAGGCAATGCGCCCATATCTTGCCGATGGATTCGGTAACCCCCACGCCTCGGAACACATAATCGGCTGGCAAACGGCTCAAGCTGTGGAGCGTGCCGCGTCTGATGTGGCTTCGATGATCGGTAGCGATCCGGACGAAATCATCTTCACGTCTGGCGCCACGGAGGCAAATAACCTTGCTCTCACTGGTCTTTCGAAGCGTGCAGTGAGTGGCTGCAGAAAGCGTATCCTGCTGGGCGCGACCGAGCATAAATGCATCCTTGAGATCGGCCGCATGCTCACGGACGAAGCTGGCTATACCGTATCGCACATTCCTGTTGATTCGTCCGGTCGGATCGATCTTGCTGCCCTCGAAGACATCCTGAGTGAGGATGTGCTCCTTCTGTCCGTGATGGCGGTCAATAATGAAATCGGCACCGTGCAAGACATTCCGGCGATCGCGCGGTTGGCAGCCCGGCACGGCTGTCTTTTGCACTGCGACGCTGCTCAAGCACCCGGCGCGCTCGATCTCTCATTCTTCGCACAACATGCGGATATGATCAGCCTCTCTGCCCACAAGATGTATGGGCCGATGGGAATTGGGGCGCTGTTTATCAGGCGCGATCTGCAACGCGATGTTGCGCCAATTATTCATGGAGGTGGCCAACAGAACGGATTGCGATCCGGGACGCTACCGACCGCACTCTGTATAGGCTTCGGAGCGGCGGCACGGCTGGCTGAAGACGACCAAGGTGGAGTTGGCCGGACGTCTCTGGCCCGCCGCCGCGATGCTTTTCTGACGAAGTTATACACGCTGCCTGTTCCCTTAATTCTGAATGGCCCGGAGGATTTTTCGCGGCGGCATCCTGGCAACGTCAATGTCGGCTTCAAGGGCATTGTGGCACAGGATCTACTAAGTCGCTTGCAACCCCGGCTTGCGGCCTCTACCGGATCGGCTTGTACAAGCGGAATTACGGAACCCTCTCATGTGCTGCGCGTCATTGGACGGAGCGAAAAGGAGGCCGCTTCTTCGATTAGATTCAGTCTCGGACGCCATACGAATGACGACGACGTCGAAGAAGCTTTTTCCGTTCTTAACGAGACTCTCAACGACATGAAAGAAAACGGTTTTCTAGAAGCTGTATAGGTAACTCACAACGAGCTTCCGAACGAAACGCATTCTGGCCAAATGCCCCCTCCCATGGTTCCTCCCGGGCCCTATTCGTATACGGGGGGGACGAGCGCGCGATTTCGCTAGCGACTGGATTCCTCACCGGGGAATCCACCTGGAATCCACCTTGGCAAGCCGGCTCGGAATTCAGACTCAATATCAGCAGCTTAGCCGAGGGACCCGCTGGCCAGGTGGATTCCTCGGAGGAATCCAGGGAATCCACCTGAACGGAATCCACCGAAGCCGGAAGCCACCCGAGGAAGCCGCCTCGGAATACCCCTTGCAGGCCCGCCAGGACGATGCTCGGGGAAGATGTTGATTCCAATGCAAAAAGCCCGTTGACTTTTCTAGCCCCCTTGACGTACCTATTGATCATCGAAGAATAGCGCCCGGAGGAGATACCTCGCGGGCGTTTTCCTTTTCCCGACATCGCGGATCCTGATGCTGCCGCCGGCTTCCTCGGTCGCGCCAATGCGTCTGTCCGCGTCTCACCACAGCAGAGAATACCCATGGACCTTGTCTTCGCGCCGAGCGAGATCGAGGCGTGGCCGATCGATCGGCTGCGCCCCTACGCCCGCAATGCCAAGATGCACGACGACGACCAAGTGGCGAAGATCGCCGCCAGCATGGCACAGTTCGGCTGGACCGTGCCCTGCATGGTTGCCGATGACGGCGAGCTGATCGCCGGTCACGGCCGGGTGCTGGCCGCCACCATGCTGGGGCTCACAGAGGTGCCGGTGATCCGGCTGAGCCATCTGGACGAGGCCGAGCGCCGCGCCTACCGGATCGCGGACAACAAGCTCACGGAACTGGGCGACTGGGACGAGGCCATGCTGCGCGACGAGATCGCGGGGTTGCTGGCTGAGGATTTCGACCTGTCGCTGCTGGGGATCGGCGAGGCCGAGCTCGAGGCTCTCCTGCAGGACCCCGAGGCGACGGGTGGCGATGGCCCGGTTGAGGGCGAGGATGACGTGCCCGAGGCGCCGGCCACGCCGGTGTCGGTGCCGGGGGATCTGTGGCAGCTGGGAGACCACCGGCTGATCTGCGGAGACAGCACGTCCGCCGACGTGGTCGGGCGGTTGCTCGGCGATATAAAGCCTCTGCTGATGGTCACCGACCCACCCTATGGCGTGGCCTATGACCCTGCCTGGCGCAACCAGGCGGGTGCGGCGAAGACCAAACGCACCGGCAAGGTGCTGAATGATGACCGTGCCGACTGGCGCGAGGCTTGGGCGCTGTTTCCCGGTGACGTTGCCTATGTCTGGCACGGTGCACTGCATGCGGCCGAGGTGGCGGAGTCGCTGACCGCCTCGGGTTTTGCCATCCGCTCGCAGATCATCTGGGCGAAGGACCGGCTGGTGCTCAGCCGCGGCGATTACCACTGGCAGCACGAGCCCTGCTGGTATGCCGTCCGGACCAGGGGGAAGGGCCACTGGGCAGGCGATCGCAAACAGACCACGCTGTGGCAGATCGCGAACAAGGATCAGGACAGCGAAACGGTGCATGGCACGCAGAAGCCGGTAGAATGCATGCGCCGTCCGATCCTGAACAACTCCAATGCCGGCCAGGCGGTCTATGAGCCGTTCATGGGATCCGGCACGACGCTGATCGCGGCGGAGACCACCGGGCGCATCTGCTACGGGGTCGAACTGAACCCCGCCTATGTCGATGTCGCCGTTGAGCGGTGGCAGGCCTTCACCGGCGAGGACGCGGTCCTGGCGGAGACCGGCGAGACATTCGCGGCGCTGAAGGCGAGGAGGTTGGCAGCATGACACAGTCCCGCCGCATGTCACTGATCGAAGCCTTTACCAACGTCGCTGTGGGCTACACGCTGGCGGTCGTGACGCAGATCGTGGCGTTCCCGTGGGTCGGCCTGCAGGCGAGCCTCGGCGAGACCCTCGCGCTGGGCTGGGTCTTCACCGGAATCTCGTTGATCAGAGGATATGCATTGCGCAGGCTGTTCGAGGCAATCGGAGCGCGGTAGGACATGCCGGTTATGGGGACGGACCTGACTTTCAGTCGGAAGGTTTCAGCGTATTTGTTCAATTCCCAAGCGGCCATCCAACTATTCTCCGCACAAGGCGGCACCGAACTGATCCAAGTTAATGCCCCACAGCACGAATCGACAAAAAATAGAGTTGTTCTGGGAGGAGTGGCATTAGCCAGGAACAAAAACATCTTGGACCAGCCCGTGCTTTCGGGGGAAAAGGGTGCCGGGGAACCGGAAATGGGCCATTGGGATCTATACTCGATCTTCAATGGCCCTCCTCAAAGCTTAGTTTTCTATCGTTCCACTGCGCAGATTACCACTGCGCTCCAAGCAGGCGTTTAGGGTAAGCGCAGAATCTGGCAGCTTGGGCTCTTCGCGTCGTCACCCGATCCGATACACCGACCCACGCCCCTGTTCCTTCACCGATGTGACGGGCAGGCCAAGCTTCTTCTTCAACGCCCCCGAGATCATGCCTCGGACGCTATGAACCTGCCATCCCGTCCCGGCGACGATCTCGCCAATGGAAGCGCCCTCGGGTCGCTGCAACAGCGCGATGATCTGCGCCTGCTTGGTACCGGCGCGGATCGCAATGGGCTTCGGCGTATCGGCGGTATCGGACGTCGTGTCCGGCTCGGGTTCAGCCTTTAGCGCGTTGCTGGCGGCGCTCACCGCGACCGGTTCGATCCCGATGGCTGCCAGCCCGACCCCGGTGGCAATCAGCGTGGTGCCATGGCCATCGCCGGTCTCGCGCCAGAGCGGATCCTTGCGGCGCCGGTCGGCCTCGACTTCTTCGAGCCAGCCGCGCGAGATCATCGCGGCGACAGACTTCTTTGCGGCGGCCCCGTGCAGCCCGTCGGGCAGCGGCATGGCCAGGCTGCCGGGGCGGGTGGCCGCGCGGCTGAGGATGATGGTCTGGGTGTCGGTGAGTTTGAGCATCTTGGCCTCCGGTATCGTTGGGCGGCGCGGAATGCGGTCCCTTCTACCGGATCAAGCCCGCCATGGTGGCGGGCGGGACCGTGCGCTGGGCGCCGGGCCGGTGATCACCCGGCGTATTCGCCCTCGCCAAAGGCGCTGTCGGTGATGCGCTTGAGGAGGCTGGCATGGTGCCCGAGGGTGCCGACATCGCCCCAGCTGATCTCGTCGGGCCGGGTCTCGAAATGATCGTCGCTGAGGGCCTGCAGGCGCGCGAGCATGTCGTCGATCTCGGCCTTCTTCGCGATGAATGCGGCGAGCGCGGCTTCCTTGTTCTTCCGCGCTTTCTCGGCGCGAAGCTGGTGGCGCGGCGTGGTGATCGGGTTGAAGCTGGTCATGGCGTGGCTCCTTTGGGTGAGTTGCATCGTTTCGGTGAAACAACCATCGCTCTGGTCGGCCGTTTATCGTAGCCAATTCTGAGCAATTTCATGGCTTTCTGATCCTTTGGCATCCGGATTTACCTCGATCCAGATGCCGCCGAGCAAGACGTAGAGGTGACAGAGTTCCCGCGTCGGTCGCGGCAGGACGCGCTGCTCGCGCGGCGGATCAAAGCAGTCGAGCTCGTCCTCACGCACCTGCCGGATTTCCCGGGCGGCGAGGATGTCCTCGGGCGTCCACCCCGCCAGCGCAGGCAGCATGTGCGCGGGATAGCCATCGTAATGGCAATAGATATGGGCCCATTCCTCGGGACCGATCTCGATGGCGATCTGCGCGCGGGTGCTCATCTCTCTGCGCCTCAATCCTGCTGTTCGATCATGGCGAGGATGGCGCACGCCATGCCGCCGAGGAATTCGCTGCGGCGAAACACGATCTCGTCGATCTCGTTCGCGGTAGTGATCGCGGGGTCCACTGCCAGGCTCTCAGCCATGTGGGGCAGCAAGCGGGCGGCCTCGGCGTTGTAGCGGTCTGCGATGGTCATGGGGCTGTCTCCGATCTCTTGCCTGGCGGTGCGCGATGCACCCGCCTCGTAGGATCAGAGTCGCTCGACAGGGACGTGTAATCAACTCGAATAGACGGGTTTCTACGTTTAGTTCCAACACCTTGAGGACCACCGCAGCGCCATGGAAGGTCTGTCAGAGCGCGCCTATGCCGCCCATGCCGGGCTCTCGCGCGGGGCGGTGCAGAAGGCGCGCAAGACCGGGCGGCTGGTGCTGTATCCGGACGGCTCGATCAACGCGGCCGCCTCGGATGCGCGGCGGGCAGAGATGACGGATCCGGATCAGCAGCACAGGTCCGCGGGTGGTGTCGGGAATGGCGACACGGCTGGCGCGGTTTCCGGTCCCGGCGACAGCGCCTCGTATCTGAAGGCCCGCACAGCGCTGACGGTCTACCAGGCGCAGGAGCGCCAGCTGTCGATCCAGCGCAAGAAGGGCGTTCTGGTCGACCGCGCGCGGGCCGAGACGCTGGTCTTCCGCCTCGCGCGGCAGGAGCGCGATGTCTGGGTGACCTGGCCCACGCGCGTGGCCGCCTTGATGGCCGCGCAACTGGCCGCAGAGATGGAGGCCGCATCGGG
>Ga0307975_1000683_pt1 | contig 18609 bp, 17 predicted proteins | sample OrgLakmetagen917_FD_201825 | JGI IMG/M metagenome (GOLD analysis project Ga0307975, IMG submission 201825) | Saline water microbial communities from Organic Lake, Antarctica - #917 | ecosystem: Environmental > Aquatic > Non-marine Saline and Alkaline > Saline | place: Antarctica: Organic Lake... | reverse complement strand
CGCGTGGACGACACCGGTCAGACTTCGCTCTTCTGAAATTAGAATGGCCGTTGCCATCGCTTCTGGCGCACGGACCAGCAAAGGACAGCAGGCACCCACCGCCATTCGGCTTGCTTCATCATGCACTTGCGGTTTAGTCTGCCGCCGTAAACGGCGGTTCTGTCAGCTCATTTTCGCAGGGCGTTCGGCAAGTTCGTCGCCGCCTGACAGGACATAGCACTGATGACAGCCGCGACCGCGATCCCTACCACCTTGCCTGCTCATCGGCCGCCTGCGGTCGAGTGCGCGCATGCCTTGCGCCATGCTCTGCGCGCGGGGCATCACGGTTGCGGCGCAGAGGAAGGCGAAGGGAACGAGGTGGCGGCGTGTCGCGTCTGACGGATCTGATCGCCCGGGCAAAGGCCAGGGACAGCGCTCTGGGGGATGAGCTCGAGCGGGAGTTCAAGGCGCTGGCGTCGCGGCGGGCCTTCGGGCTGAACTTCGAACGACACCGCCCTGAAAGCGTGGAACTGCCTGGCCGCCCCGTGCGGCGGGGCGACAAGGTGCGTATCCTGCCGCCGCGGGGCTCTGTCCAGCGCGCAGACCAGCGGCTGTGGCGCGTCAAGCGAATTGACGGCGCAGGCGAGGCGCGGTTGGCGATGGTCGAGCTGATCGACGCCGAGGCGCCAGAGACGGTGGATGTTGCGGTTGCCGACCTGGTCGTGGTGGCCGAGTTTCGGGATTACATCTACCCCGGCCTGGTCAGCACCGGTCGGGTGGAGCGCGGCGGCGACAAGCCGTTTCATACGGTGATCAACGGCGAGAACTTCCATGTGCTGGAGGCGCTGACCTACACCCATCGCGGCAAAATGGACGCCATCTACATCGATCCGCCCTACAATACAGGTGCGCGGGACTGGAAGTACAACAACGATTATGTCGAGGCAGAGGACCTGTACCGACACTCGAAATGGCTGGCATTCATTGAGCGCCGGCTGCTGGTTTCGCGCGAGCTTCTGAATCCAAACGGGTCGACCCTGATCGTCACTATCGATGAGAAGGAATATTTGAGGCTCGGCCTGCTGCTTGAGCAGATGTTTCCTGATGCATCGATTCAAATGGTTAGTTCGGTGATCAACCCGAAAGGCTCGTCTCGGACTGGACGATTCAGTCGGGTTGATGAGTACATCTACTTCGTTTTCCTAGGATCAGCCTCAGTGGTACCTTGGCGTTCCGATATGCTTCGCGAAGTAGAGGGCGAGGGTCGAAAGGTTCGATGGGCAGGGCTGATGAGGAATGGTGAGGGAAGTCGCCGCCAGAGAATTCCGTCGATGTTCTTCCCAATTTACATCGATGCCGAAACGGGAGAATACCATTCAACTGGCGAACCGCCGCCTCCAGAAGTCCGCCCCGAGGATGTGCCTTCGCCACCAGGAACACTTCCGATCTGGCCGATAGACCAGAACGGCCAAGAATTGATGTGGCGTCTAAGCCCTCCGTCATTCCGAGATTATCTCGCGATCGGACATGCAAAATTCGGCAGGAGAGATAAGAGAACCGGGCTTCGTTCAGTCTCTTACTTGCAGGCCGGGATACGGCAGATGTTAAAGAGCGGAGAGGTCGTATCTGTTGGCAAGGATCCCGAAGGCGCACTCGAACTGGAATTTGCTGACGCATTCGGGACAAGAAGTCCCGTAACCATTTGGAATCTTGTAGCCCACAGCGCATCTGAGCATGGAGCAGGTCTGCTGAAGTCAATGGTTCCCGGCAGACGGTTTCCGTACCCCAAGTCGGTTTATGCCATTGAAGATTGCTTGAGGTTCGTGATTGGCAAGAACCGCAACGCCGTCATCCTCGACTTCTTCTCGGGCTCGGGCACCACGGCACATGCGGTCATGCGCCTGAACCGCCAGGATGGCGGGCGACGACAGTGCATCTCTGTCACCAACAATGAGGTCGCAGCCGACGAACATGCAGCTCTGCGCAAGGAAGGGCTTCGCCCCGGCGATGCAGATTGGGAGAAGCTGGGCATCTGCGACTACATCACCAAACCACGCATCGCCTCCGCCATCACTGGCAAGACGCCGGAGGGAGAGGACATCAAGGGCGACTACAAGTTCACCGACGAATTCCCGATGGCCGAGGGGTTCGAAGAGAACGCCGAGTTCTTCACCCTGACCTACGAAGCACCCGTCGCCGTCAGCCACAACCTCGCCTTCCAGCGCATTGCGCCGCTGTTGTGGATGCGCGCAGGATCAGAAGGCCGTCGGATCGATGACCTTCCCGCCGCCGGATGGGATGTTGCCGATACCTATGGCTTGCTCGTGGACCTGGACCGCGCCGCCGCGTTTTGCGATGTGGCCGCCGCCCAGCCGACCTTGCGCATCGCCTACGTCGTGACTGATGATGACCGCCGGTTCCAAGCGGTAGCGCGTGCGCTGCCGGACAGCGTCGAACCGGTGCGGCTCTATGAGTCCTACCTTTCCAATTTTCGCTTTTCGATGGGCCGCTGAGCCATGAAGTTCACACTCAAGGATTATCAGGAAGAAGCCGTTCGGGAGGTTCTTGTGAACCTCAAGAAGGCGTCGCGTCGCTGGAGCGAGGACGGCGACAAGCACGCCTTCTCTCTGACCGCCACCACGGGCGCGGGCAAGACCGTTATGGCGGCGGCGGTGTTCGAGGCGCTGTTCCACGGGGACGACAACTACGACATCGAACCCGACCCGGGTGCAGTGGTGATCTGGTTCAGTGATGATCCGTCCCTGAACGAACAGTCGCGTTTCCGCCTGCTCGAGGCATCGGACAGGCTGTCGATCTCGGACCTTGTGGTGGTGCAAAGCACGTTCCAGCGCGAGGTGCTGGAACCGGGGAAGGTCTATTTCCTGAACACTCAGAAGCTGAGCAAGTCGAGCCTCCTGGTGCGCGGCCACGATCCCGATGACGAGGGGATCGAGAAGGATGGCCAGATCCGGCTGATGCCCGACAGCCGGTCCTTCACCATCTGGGACACGATCCAGAACACCATCGATGACCCGGCGCTGACACTCTACCTCGTGCTCGACGAGGCGCATCGCGGGATGCGCGCCGCGACCGGTGCAGGCGAGAAGACCATCATCGTCAAACGGCTGATCAACGGCTCAGGCCCGGTCCCCGGTATCCCGGTCGTCTGGGGCATCTCGGCCACGGTCGAGCGGTTCAACGCCGCCATGACCGACATGACCGGCCGCGCGACCCTGCCGAACGTGGTGGTAGATTCCGCCAAGGTCCAGGCGTCAGGTCTGCTGAAGGACACGATCATTCTGGACGTGCCGAAAGAGGCGGGGCAGTTCGATACCGTGCTGGTGCGCCGCGGCACCGACAAGCTGAAGGAGATATCCTCCGCCTGGGAGGCCTATGGCCAGCAGCAGGACGATGCCGGAACCGTGCTGCCCCTGATGGTGCTGCAGGTCCCGAACGCGCCCGATCACAATGACATCGGTCGGGCTCTCGACACCATTTTCACCCAGTGGCCGGACTTGCCCGAGGATGCAGTGGCGCATGTGTTCGGTGAGCACTCCACCCAGACTTTCGGCCGCCATACTGTGCCCTACATCTCGCCCGAACGTGTTCAGGAGTCGACGTGGGTCCGGATCCTGATCGCGAAGGACGCCATCAGCACAGGGTGGGACTGTCCGCGCGCCGAAGTCATGGTGTCGTTCCGGCCCGCTCGGGACAAGACGCACATCACGCAGCTGCTGGGGCGCATGGTGCGCACCCCATTGGCGCGGCGGATCCCGGGCAATGAACGACTGAACTCTGTCGATTGTTTGCTACCGTTCTTCGACGAGGCCTCGGTCAAGGACGTCGCCAAGGCGCTGATGTCCGGTGGGGACGGCGGCGACGACCTGCCGGGTCGCCGCGTGCTGGTCAATCCCGTAGAATTGAAGCCCAATCCTTCGATCACGGAGCCGGTGTGGGACAAGCTGCTCTCGCTGCCTTCCCAATCCCTGCCAAAGCGGCATGCCCGTCCAGTCAAGCGACTGACTTCGCTGGCGCATGAGCTGGCCGTGGATGGCCTGCTCGAGGACGCTGGCAAGGCTGCCCATGCGGAAATGCACAAGGTGCTCGATGGCGCCAGAGCGCGCTACAAGGCGGAAATCGAGACTGCCCGCAAATCGGTCCTGACAGTCGAAGGCAAGAGCCTGAAGGCCGACCTGAAAGGCGGCGGCATGTCGTTCGACGATTTCCTCGAGGAAGCGGACTACGCAGTGATCGAAGACGCATATCGCAGGGCGGGCCGTGCGATCAGTCCGGATCTCGCGACGTCGTACAGCGACTACCTGGCGCGGAACGAAGGCGATGCGGACGACATGGAAGCCGCTCTCATCGATGCGCACGTCACGATTGGCGCTCTGGGATTGGTTCCCGGCATCCGAGAGACACTTGAGGCTGAGGCCGAGAAACTCGCGAACCAATGGCTTACCCGCTTCCGGGTCGACATCAAGAACCTCTCCGACGAGCGTCAGGACGTGTATCGCCAGATCCGGGAGATGAGCGCGAACCCCATGGATGTGGACTTGGCTCGACCGACGTCTTGGATGCAGCCGACGACGATCCGGGAGGCGAACGGCTCAGAGACCCCGCTGCCATCGTTCGAGCGGCACATGCTGTGCGATGAGCATGGGATGTTCCCCGAGGACTTCAATTCCTGGGAAGGTGAAGTCGTGAAATCCGAACTCGCGCGGGCGGGAGCCGTCGCGTGGTACCGGAACCCGTCGCGCGCCAGCCAGGACTCGCTTGGCATCATTTACGAGGATGGGGGCGAACCAAGGATCGTCAGGCCCGACTTCGTTTTTTTCGTTCAGCAGGACGATGGTACCATCGCTGCCGATATCGTCGATCCGCACGGCATTCAGTTCGGCGACGCGATGCCGAAGCTCAAGGGGCTGGCGCAGTACGCAGAACGCTTCGGCGACCAGTATCGTCGGATCGAGGCCGTTGCGAAGATCGGCGACAAGTTCCGTGTTTTGGACCTTAAGGAAGCCGCGACGCGCGCGTCGGTCTCTGCCGCGACAACCATCAAGGCTCTTGATGAAAGCGCGGATGCATTCGATTACTTGCCCTAACCATCACAGAGTTCGATGCCAGTTCCCTGCGGCATGGATACGGCTTTCACAACGGTCGCGAATGATCTGTGGCTCAAAACCCTTCATTATCAGGGCCTTGATCGGCTTAACCGGACCGCGCGCGGTTAACAGGTGCGGAGAATATCGGCCCGGAGAGAATGCGTGCGTGCCCTTCGGCGCGTGGGCCGGTTAACAGCCCCTACCGCATAACCCTCGAATACAACGAGAAAATCCGGCTGCGGCCGGATCGGGAGAACGCTTTCGCGGGGGCAAGTGGCGGAGCGGACGCGACCTCCGTCGAACCTTATCCGGCCCGTAAGATATTGATGTTATTTTATTATCTATTTCGGCGCCGAATATTGCCGTCTCTTCCTCATCAAGCTCGGCAATGATGCAGTTTGCGGTGGAGCCCCCTCCATCAACATGGACATCGACACCATCAGCTTGGCACAGGTAGTGGCCGTTAAAGGAGAATTTGCATCGACCTCATCTCTATCGCCCAACATGTCTCCTCCAGCCAATCGATTTGACTTGCTGCGCCCTTGGAGATAAGAATCTTTTATCCGTTGGGGTGCCGTAAAGGCTGAGAGGCGAAAGCCGACCCATCGAACCTGATCCGGGTCATGCCGGCGTAGGGAACGGAGCAAAGCTGTGGCAATCGCAGCTTTTCATATACCGTATCCCCACGCTTTTGGCCCTTGTTTTGAATGGGGGCTTGTGTGGCTTTTCAGGCGTTGACGATTGCAGGATCCGACAGTGGCGGGGGCGCCGGGATTCAGGCCGACCTCAAGACCTTCAGTGCTTTGGGCGTCTATGGCGCCAGCGTCCTGACCGCGATCACTGCGCAGAACACCCGAGCTGTCACTGCGGTGGCGGCGGTGGCTCCGGCGATGATCCGGGCCCAGATGGACGCGGTCTTTGACGATCTGGTGATCGGAGCAATCAAGGTCGGAATGCTGGGCGAGCCGGATGCGATTGACGCCGTCGCCGATGGTCTGGCCGGGTACGCGGCACCGGTCGTTCTTGATCCTGTGATGGTGGCGAAATCTGGCGACCCCCTCTTGTCCGATGATGCGGTCTCAGTACTGCGCGCACGTATGCTGCCGCTCGCCGACCTGCTGACCCCGAACCTGCCCGAGGCGGCGCGATTGCTCGACACGCCCGAGGCTGTGAACGAACCCTCCATGCTGGAACAGGGCCGTGCGCTCCTGGCACTGGGCCCGCGGGCGGTGCTAATGAAAGGGGGCCATGGCGACGGGGCGCATTGTGTCGATCTGCTGGTCACGCCCGAGGCCGTGTTACGGCTGTCGGCGCAACGGCACGCCACGCGCAACACTCATGGCACCGGCTGCACCCTGTCGGCGGCTATCGCGGCCGGGCTGGCGCGCGGTGCGCCCCTGCCTGAGGCGGTGCGCGACGCCCATGCCTATCTGCAAGGCGCCATAGCCGCGGCAGACCGATTGAACATTGGTGGTGGACATGGCCCGGTCCACCATTTCCATGCGGTCTGGCCCGATGAGTGATGTTACCATTATCGGCGCGGGGGTCGCTGGCCTTTGGGCGGCGCGGTCCTGTCTGGCACGCGGCCTGACCCCCCGGCTGATCGACCGGGCCGGGCCGCCGGGGCCGCACGGCTGTTCGTGGTGGGCTGGCGGGATGCTGGCCCCCGATTGCGAAGGTGCCACGGCCGAGCTGCCGGTGGTTGTCCACGGGCGTGAAGCGGCCGATCTCTGGGCAGACGTGACCCGCGTGACCAGAAATGGCACACTTGTCCTCGCGCCAGAGCGGGACAGGCGCGAGCTGGACCGATTTGCCGCGCGGACCGACGGCAAAACCGCCTGCGATGCGGCTGCGATTGCGGCGCTTGAACCCGATCTTTCGGGACAGCACCGGCGCGGGCTGTTCTTTGCCGCAGAGGCGCATCTGGATCCCCGACTGGCACTGTCTGATCTGGCGCGAACACTTTTGGATGCCGGTGTCGTTGTCGAAATCGGCGAGGCCGAGCCTGCAACCCTGAGCGGCCCGGTGATCGATTGCCGTGGCTTGGCAGCAGCGGATGATTTGCCGGGGCTACGCGGCGTGCGGGGCGAAATGATCGTGTTGCACTCGGACGAAATTGCCTTGTCGCGGCCCATTCGCCTGCTGCATCCACGCCATCCGCTATATGTGGTGCCGCGCGCGGATGGATTGTTCATGCTGGGTGCAACGCAGATCGAAAGTTCTGCGCGAGGCAGGGTGACGGCGCGCTCGGCGCTGGAGCTATTGTCAGCCGCCTATGCGTTGGACCCGCGCTTTGCCGAGGCCGAAATCGTCGAAATGGGTGCTGATCTGCGCCCTGCCTTTGCCGACCATGTGCCGCGCGTGCTCCGCAGGGGGCGTATTTTGCACCTGAACGGGTTGTTCCGGCACGGCTTTCTGATGGCACCGGCGCTGGCGGAACAAGCCGCCGAATACCTTTTAACTGGCAAGACCGGGGATCTGTTTGATGAAGATTGAAGTGAATGGCGAACAGCGCGATGTCGCCGCGACGAATGTGGGCGAGGCGCTTGCTGAACTGGGTTTGGGAGAGGCGCGGGTCGCAACGGCACTGAACGGCACCTTCGTATCTGCGGCAGCGCGCGACGGCACCGCCCTGTCGCCCGCTGATCGGCTTGAGGTTTTGACAGCGATGCAGGGGGGCTGAGCCATGCGCGATTTCTATGGCGAAACCCTGAAAACGCCAATGATGCTGGGCACGGCGCGCTTTCCTTCGCCAGCGGTGATGGAGGCTGCATTCCGCGAAAGCGGCGCATCGGTCGCAACGGTATCGCTGCGGCGCGAACGCGGTGCGGGTCAAGCGTTCTGGGACATGGTGCGCGGCCTTGGTGTGCATCTGCTTCCGAACACTGCCGGCTGCCATTCTGCGCGCGAGGCGATCACCACCGCCCAGATGGCGCGCGAATATTTCCAGACCGACTGGATCAAGCTCGAGGTGATCGGCAATGCCGACACGCTGCAACCCGATCCTTTCGGCCTTCTGGAGGCCGCCGAGGTCTTGTGCGCCGATGGGTTCAAGGTGTTCCCCTATACCACCGAAGACCAGGTGTTGGCCGCAAGGCTGGTTGATGCGGGCTGCCGGGTGCTGATGCCCTGGGGCGCGCCCATTGGATCGGGGATGGGGCTGAACAACATTCACGGGTTGCGCACCCTGCGCGCGGCCTTTCCCGATGTGGCCATGGTGATCGACGCGGGTCTTGGCCTGCCCAGCCATGCGGCGCAGGCGATGGAGCTGGGGTATGACGCGATCCTGCTGAACACCGCCGTGGCCGAGGCGGATGATCCGGCCGCCATGGCGCGCGCCTTTGCCATGGCCGTGCAGGCGGGCGCGCTGGCGGCCACATCCGGGCCGATGGGCATGCGCGACATGGCCGTACCTTCAACCCCCCTCATTGGAAAGGCATGGCTATGACACTGCCCCGCTTTTACCCCGTTTTCGACAGCGCCGATTGGGTGGTGCGGGCCGTTCCCCTTGGGGTGCGGCTTGTGCAGTTGCGCATCAAGGGGCAGCCCGATGAGATCCTGCGCGCCGAAATTTCCACAGCACTGGCCTGTTGCCGTCACTATGGCGCGGCGCTGGTAATCAACGATCACTGGCAACTGGCGATTGAGCTGGACGCCGACTGGCTGCACTTGGGACAAGAGGATCTGGACACCGCCGATATCGCTGCAATTCGCCACGCAGGCCTGAAGCTTGGGGTTTCGACCCATGACCATGCGGAACTGGACCGCGCTGTGACACTGGCCCCTGAGTATATCGCCTTGGGCCCGGTCTATCCGACCATTCTGAAGCAGATGAAATGGACCGAACAGGGCCTTGATCGGCTGACCGAATGGAAATCCCTAGTTGGAGATATCCCGCTGTGCGCCATCGGTGGCATGTCGGTGGAACGCGCGCCGGGTGCCTTTGCCGCAGGGGCCGATACGGTGGCGGCGGTGACGGATATCACCCTGAACGCCGACCCTGATGCCCGGATACAGGCCTGGCTGAAGGCAACAGCATGAACCGCTATGCCAGACAGATTGCCCTGCCGGAGGTGGGCGCAAAAGGCCAAGCGCGCTTGCGCACAGCCCATGTTCTGGTGGCCGGAGCGGGTGGCCTTGGCGTGCCGGTGTTGCAATATCTCGCAGGCGCCGGGGTTGGCACGATCACCCTGATTGACGGCGACGAGGTGACTGAGAGCAACCTGCACCGTCAGCCGCTATATCGGATGCAGGACATCGGCCGTCCCAAGGCACAGGCTGCCGCCGCAGCGCTGGCCGCGCTCAACCCCGATGTCGCCATGCGCCCGCTGGTCGAATGGCTGACCCCCGCCAATGCGCCCGCTCTGGTCGACCAGGTCGATGTGGTTCTGGATTGCGCCGACACATTTGCCGCCAGCTTTACGCTATCGGACGCCGCTTTTGTTGCTGACAAACCCTTGATTTCCGCCTCGGCCCTTGGTCTTTCGGGCTATGTGGGGGGCTTTTGTGCCACGGCGCCATCGTTGCGCGCCATTTTCCCCGATCTGCCGCGCAGTGCCGCAACATGTGCAACCGCCGGGGTGCTGGGGCCCGTGGTGGCCATGATCGGAGCCATGCAGGCTCAAATGGCATTGGCGATTTTGCTGGATATGGTGCCTTCGCCCCTGGGCCAGATGATGATATTGGACGCCGCAAGCTGGCGCATGTCAGGCTTTCGCTTTGACAGCGCGCCGGAGCCTGACACCCCCGCAGCCTTCATCGCCACCAGCCAGATCACGCCCGAGGATCTGGTAATCGACCTGCGCAGCGAGGTTCCCGCCCCCTTCCGCGCAACCGCCCTCCATATCCCGCCCGAAGGTTTGCCCGATCTGGCCTTGCCTCCCCACGGCACACGGATCGTCCTGGCCTGCCGCACCGGCCTGCGCGCCCATCACGCCTGTACCGCTCTGCGCAGCCGTTGGGCAGGTGATATCGCGCTGCTGGCGCTGCCCGATCCTTGATCCCAAACCCTGAACCGGAGACACCAATGAAACACCTTCTTGCCACGGCCGCCCTTTCCCTGATGGTCACCCCCGCTTTTGCCCAAGACAAAATGACCGTGATGCTGGATTGGTTCATCAACCCCGATCACGGACCGATTATCCTGGCTGAAGAACTGGGGTACTTCGCAGAAGCGGGGCTTGAGGTGGAGCTGGTCACCCCCGCCGATCCCAACGATCCCCCGCGCATGGTTGCGGCGGGGCGGGTTGATCTTGCGGTGTCCTATCAACCCGAACTGCATCTGAACCGGCGCGAAGGGCTGGACCTGGTGCGCGTCGGCACGCTGATCGAAACGCCGCTGACCTGTCTTGTGGTGCGCGCCGACGGACCGGTGCAATCGGTTGCCGATCTGGCAGGACGCAAAGTGGGCTTTGCCGTGGCCGGTGTGCAGGAAATGCTGTTGTCGGCCATGTTGGCCCATAACGGCGTGTCCGGCGATGATGTCGAACAGATCAACATCGGCTGGTCGATCTCGCCTGCTTTGATGTCGGGTCAAGTGGATGGCGTCATAGGCGCGTTTCGCAATTTCGAACTGAACCAGATGGACATTGAAGGCGTTGAAGGGCGCTGTTTCTACCCCGAGGCCGAAGGCGTGCCATCTTATGATGAGTTGATCTATGTCGCCCGGGCCGAGGATTTGAACCGCGATATGATTGCCCGGTTCCTGCTCGCTACCGAACGCGCCACGGCCGACATCCTGAACGATCCCGAAGGTGCCGGTGAGATATTCTTCGCTACCAGCGCCGAGTTGCGCAACGAACTGAACACACGAGCCTGGGGCGATACCTGGCCGCGCTTTGCCACCCGCCCCGCTGCCGTGGACCATGGCCGTTACACGCGGTTCGAAGCTTTTCTGGTCGCCCAGGGTGCTGTCGATGCAGCTATTGCCGCCGCTGATCTGGTGGTCGACGTGACAGCCGAGCCCGCGCAATGACAGCACCGGACTATGGCCGCGCTTTCACGCTTTGGCGTGCGGGCGCGGGGCAGGATTGGGACCGCTATACGCATCACGCCTTTGTCGAAGGCTTGCGCGACGGATCGCTGCCGCAAGACAGCTATCTGCATTATCTGCGGCAGGATTATGTTTTCCTGATTCATTTTGCGCGCGCATGGGCGCTGGCGGCTGCCAAAGCCGATACGCTGGATGAAATGGCAGCGGCCAGCGCCACGGTGCACGCGTTGGTACATGTGGAAATGCCGCTGCACGTGGAAACCTGCGCCGCCCACGGCATTGACCGCGCCACGCTGGAGACAACGCCCGAAGCGGCGGCGAACCTTGCTTATACACGCTATGTGCTCGAGGCGGGATATTCCGGCGACTTTCTGGACCTGATGGCGGCGCTGGCCCCTTGCGTGCTGGGTTACGGCGAAATTGGCGCGCGGTTGAAAGACGTTACCGGACCCTACGGCGATTGGTGCGCCACCTATGGCGGGCCGGAGTATCAGGCCCTGTGCCGGGATGTTGGCGCGCTGATCGACGGAGCGATTTTGCGACGCCTTGGGCCGGGCTGGGCCGATCTGCCGCGCGCGGTGACTTTACAGGCGCGGTTTGCCACTGCCACAAGGCTTGAGATCGGGTTCTGGGACATGGCCCGCGACCCGTCAGCGATGTGAGCGCACCATCCATCCATATGGCCGGATCGCTTAAGGCGGGGGATACCCTCTTGATCGACAGCCTCGATCTGACCTTGCCCGCCGGTCGGTGGAGCGCGCTTTTGGGGCCGTCCGGCGTGGGCAAGACATCCTTGCTGCGGTTGATCGCGGGGTTGCCTTGCGCGGCACACCTGAAAGGGCGGCTCAAGGCCGGGGACGGTGCGCCCATCGCTCCGCGCGTGGCGATGATGGCGCAGGATGAGCAGCTTCTGCCATGGGCCTGTGCGCTGGACAATGTTACCATCTGTGCGCGCCTGCGTGGCGAACCTGCACAGACGGAGCGCGCGGCAGCTTTGCTGGCGCGGGTAGGCCTTGGTGGTCTGGAGAGGCGCAAACCCGCAAACCTTTCGGCCGGTCAACGCCAGCGCGTCGCCCTTGCGCGCACTCTTTACGAAGATCGCGCGGTTGTCCTGCTGGACGAGCCATTCTCGGCGCTGGACGCGATGACGCGCCACACAGTGCAGGATTTGGCGGCTGGGCTTTTGGCTGGGCGCACCGTGGTGCTTATCACCCATGATCCGGCCGAGGCGATCCGGCTGGCCGATGTTGCATGGATCCTCACGCGGGCGGGCATCGCGCCCTGCATTCTGCCGCCCACCATGCCCCCCCGTGCGCCCGAGGCCGCAGCCACCATCTCTGCGCAGGCCGCGTTGTTGAAGCGGATGCGCCTGCTTGCCGCACAGGGGGCAGGATGATGCTGCATGCAATGTCTGGCCTGTGGCGCGGCTGCCTTGTTTTGTTGGTGGCGCTGGCAATCTGGCAGGCGGTCGTGAGCCTGACGGGCGTGCCGCGCTTTATCCTGCCGGGGCCTACACTGGTGGCGCAGGCCCTGTGGGACAACGCAGCATTGATCTGGGAGAACGCCCTGTGGTCAGCCGGCAACCTGAGCCTTGGTCTCGCCGTCGGCATATTTCTGGGGGTCGAGACCGCACTGCTGCTGGCCCTGTCGCGGCGCGCGCGGTGGCTGCTGCGCCCCATGCTGGTGGTGGCCCAAGCGGTGCCTGTATTTGCTCTGGCGCCCGTGATCACGCTGTGGCTTGGCTATGGCATGCCGTCCAAGATCGTGACGATCGCGCTTGTCACCTATTTTCCGATTGCCTCGGCGCTGTTTGACCGGCTGATGGCGCTGCCTCCAGGCCTGGCCGATCTGTCGCGCCTGTCGGGCGCCGGTCGCTGGCGCGAGACACTGCTGCTGCGCCTTCCCTATGCGGTACCAGGGCTGCTTTCGGGGCTGCGGTTGGCGGTGGTCTATGGCCCGCTGGCGGTGCTCATCGGGGAATGGGTTGGGTCGTCTCAGGGGCTTGGCCATCTGATGTTGATGGCGAACGGTCGGGGCCAGACCGCCCTTATGTTTGCAGCTCTGATCGTGCTCGCTTGCCTTTCACTGTGCCTCTGGGTCACGGTCGAAGTACTTTCCCGGTGGTCGTCAAAGCGGCTTTCGTATGCCTGACGCGTGCCTATGAAACGGTAGCAATCCCATCAAGAAAAGCTGCGATCCTGTCTGCACCCGCTTCCAGCCATCAATTCGCGCATAGGCCGTCACAGCGATGCCCGCGAGCGCTGGTTCAATGATCCGGCGGCCACCCACGCCGCTTTGGTGGCATCCAGCAGGGCAGATGTTTGACGGCTGGTCTTAATCCCGTCGACGTCACAGGAAACTCTCCGGCACCAGATCGCGCTTGCGCATTATCTCGCGTAGCCGTTCGAAACCGCGTTCGCGCAACTGGCGCACGCGTTCCTTCGAGATACCATAGACCGACCCCAGAGCATCCAGCGTCGCAGGTGGGTCGTTTAGCTGAGTGGCCACGACTATGTTGCGCTCTCGATCAGGCAAATCGGTAAGCGCCTCGACAAGCGTGCGACGCAATACCTCCGTGTCCAGACGGTGCAGGGATGCCGGATCGTCAAGACTTTCCGGATCGACCAGCAGCGCCAGGCGATCTTCTCCCTGGTCATCGAGGACCGGGACATTCAGGGAGTAATCCCTGCCAGTGATCTGAGCGCGCAGATCAGCCAAACGGTCGATAGTGACACCGTTTTCAACGGCAATTCTTGCGTCTGCCTCGGCCCGGTCGATCTGCGGATCAGCCTTCATCGCGACGTCAAGGCGTGCGATCTGCGCGGCCGCCGAACGCGACTGAGCGGAATTCGGACGCCGGACAATCGACAAGGTGGTGCGCTTGTATTCCTGAATTTCGGCGCGGATCCACCAGACAGCATAGGTCGCAAAGCGAAACCCCCGGTCTGGATCAAAGCGGTCGGCCGCCTTCAGAAGTCCGATATTGGCCTGCTGCACCAGATCGGGGTCTGCCTCCTGGGAGGCTGGCGAAAACCTTTTGGCCTTTGCCGCGGCCATGGGGGCGAAGGCGCGCATCAACGTGTCGCGCGCGTGCGCGTCGCCATGGTCTTGCCAAGCGCGCACCAGATCGCGCTCTTCCTTTGCCGACAGCATGTTCGCGCTGCGCGCGTGGCGGCTATGGGTTTCCCAATTCGGAGCATGTTTGTTCATCACGACGACTCATTTAAATTCGAATCGAAACTAGTCTCTCACCACCACTCTTGTCAAAGTGGTTTCGCTTCGCTACCAAATAGACATGATCAACCAATATCAAACGCCAAACCGCATCGCCGAACTGCTCGTCCATGTCGGCCGCGCGGCGCGTAGCGAGGCCCACAACGAAAATCCGCGATCCAGCCTGACAGCAGCGCAATGGACCTGCCTGCGGTTCTTCGCACGGGCCAATGGCAGTACCCGCACGCCCTCGGGCTTCGCAAGTTTTCAGGCGACTACGCGCGGCACCGCATCACAGATCGTTAAGACCCTCGAACGCCGCGGCCTGATCACCGGTCAACGCTCCGACCGGGATCGGCGCAGCGTTCGCTTTGACCTTACGGCAATGGGCCTCGAGACGCTGGTGCATGACCCGCTCAGCGATCTGATCGGTGTGATCGGCCAGCTTCAGGAGGACGAGCGCGACCGCTTCCTGCAAACGCTGTCGCGCATGACGTCTGCGCTTGCAGGGCTGAGGGATGTGCCAGCCTTCGGCACATGCCAGGACTGCAGCCATTTTACGCCCGCGAATGACAGCGGCTATTGCGCCTGCATGGCGGCCGAGCTGGCCGCGGAGGAGATCGACCAGCTATGCGCAAGCTACCAGGGTCCCGCGCGCGGGATACAGACCGAGGGAGAACGCGATGACCGCGCCTGACACACGTGCCGCGCCCCGCATGATCGCGATCAGCAGCGGCAAGGGCGGAGTGGGAAAATCCACTGTCACAGCCAACATTGCCGTGGCCATGGCCCAGGCTGGGCTCGCTGTGGGCATCGTCGATGCCGATATCTACGGCCCCTCCATCCCCGGAATGCTGGGGATCGCAGGTGACAAGCCCGCCATGACGCCCGAAGGCAAGGTGATCCCGGCCGAGGCGCACGGCGTCAAGGTCATCTCCATGGCGATGCTGAGCGACGACGACAAGCCCGCGATCCTGCGCGGGCCGATGGTGACGAAATACCTGCAGATGTTCGTCCGGCAGGTGGACTGGGGCGCGCTGGACGTGCTGCTTCTCGACCTGCCGCCGGGCACAGGCGACATTCAGTTGACGCTGGCTCAGGCCTTCCCGCTGGCAGGCGCCGTGGTCGTGAGCACGCCGCAAGACGTCAGCCTCAAGATCGCGAGGCGCGGCCTGCGCATGATGGAGCAGGTCAACGTGCCGATCCTTGGCATCGTCGAGAACATGAGCGGCTTCACCTGCCCGTCATGCGGAACCCTCACGCATATCTTTCATGAGGGCGGCGGCGAGGCGATCGCGCAGGAACTGGCGGTGCCCTTTCTCGGCAAGGTGCCGCTTGACCCTGCCGTGGTCGATTGCGGTGATGACGGCATCCCGCTCGTCACGGCCGCACCGGGCAGCCCAGCCGCCATGGCCTACGCCCAGATCGCGGCGACGCTGGCGCGCGCGGGAGGCGACATGGGCGGTATCGCCACCCCCTTCGCCTGGACGCTGGCCGACGGCACCGGAAAGCCCGCACCGGCTCTGGCACCGCCTACGCCGGACGGGCCGACCGACCGTCTGCGGGCGCTTGATGACGATGCGGCGGGGCTCGCGTTGTGCTGGGCCGACGGGTATGAGCAGCATCTTTCGCCGCGCGATCTGCGCCTTGCCTGCGCTTGCGCGCAATGTCGCGAAGAGATGACAGGTGCACAGCTCTTGATCCCTGACAGAGTGCCTCTCGACATCCGGATCACGCGGATCTGGAGTGTCGGAAACTATGCCCTCGGCATGGCTTTCAGCGATGGCCATGACACCGGCATTTATACGTTCAAATCTCTGCGCACGATGCGTAGCACGGAGTTGGAAGATGTCTGAACAAACCCACCGCCGCATCCGCGCGCAGGCCTCGGCGCGCGATGCCGATGTCATGTCTTTCGTTCTGGACAGCCCAGTGCAGGAAGGACGTTCCGGACGATTGGAAAAGACGCATGACGCCCCGTTGGCGCGCGTGCTTTTTGCCGTCGCGGGTGTAAGACGGGTCGAGGTGGCCGAGGCCACGATCCTGGTGCAAAAGGACGCGCAAACCGATTGGGCGCTGCTGAAGCCAACCATCGCCGCGGCGATCCGGCAGGTGCTTGACGCCACGGACGCGCCGCTTGGCTCCAACACCGCCCCTGATGCCGCCCTTCTGCGTGCGGTCGAGGAGTTGCTGGAACGACAGGTCAATCCGTCCATCGCGTCCCATGGCGGTCATATCTCAGTCGAACGCGTTGCGGGCGGCTCGGTCTATCTGCGCATGTCCGGCGGCTGTCAGGGCTGTGCCGCGTCCTCCGCCACCTTGCGACAGGGTGTGGAACAAATGCTGCGCGCAGCACTTCCGCAGATCCGCGAGATCGTGGACGTGACCGATCATGCAGCGGGCAGCAATCCGTTCTACGCACGGGACGACGGGGGGTCCTACGCGCAGAACGACGGTCCGTCGCCCGTTCTGAACCGTCCGCTGCCACCAGGTGTGATCGGTTGGGACGATGGAGAGATTCTCGTCGATCCCGCCTACCTGGCGCCACGGCTTGGGCTGACGCCGCAGACGCTGCGCGAGGGGCTGCAAACCGGCGACGTCGTCGGTGTGACAGAAACTGGCGAGGGTGCCGACGCGGGCAAGACCCGGATCATTCTGCGCAGCACGGCGCGGGCCTGGGCCGCCGAAGTGATGACCGATGGATCGGCGCGGGAAATTCCGCCCCCCCGCGAGATCGGGGCGGCCGCTGACCGCGCGCAAAACCTTGCAGACCGCGTGCGCGCGCATCTTGCGGCGCTTTCCACCGATGACGCGCCTGTCACTTATGGCGCGCTTGCGCGGGCACTTGGGCTTTGGACGCCCGGTTCGGTGGGCCGTGTCACTCGCGCGCTGGAGGCAACAATGCGCGAAGACGCCGCTGCCGGTCGCCCCTTCATCGCGGCCCGCGCTGTCAGTCGTGGCCGCGAGGATCTTCCGGGCAAAGGGTTCTTCGATCTGGCCGGCGCCCTGTCTCGCGGGCCTCAGGACGGCGAAAGCGAGAGCGACTACCACCTCCGTGAAATCAGCCGTCTCGACCATCCGCATTCAGAGCACACAGATGTCGTGCAACGCGACAAGACCCAACGCGCATGAAATAGCCGCGTAAGTTTCGAACAAACAAGCCTTTCGGAAAGCCGGATTGGTTAAGCCTCCTTCGACGCTGTTTCCAAACGTGAAGCGGCAGCTTGTATAGCGGGATAGCGTTTCCGCCATCTGTTCTGGGTTCGCCACAGGCTCTAACGGGGGTTTGGCACCCCATGTGAGCAGTAGTCCCATCTCAACGGCACGCGGCTGCCTGCTCCCGCATGACCCCATAATCGCCCATCATCTCGATGACGGCTAATCCGTCTGGCATTAGCGCCAATTCCTCAGCCGTGCGCACTTGGAACTCCTGACTGTATTCTACGGTCGGTGGGCATGCCGCTGCACTGCCATTTTCAAAACCCACCCCCACGCAACCGGTCAACCAGATCGTCGCGATTACGAGGACGACGAGCCGCCGCTTCCAGCATCCGGCGTTGTACGTCATTGGCTTTCTCCGTGGTTGCGAGACGTTCCGCGAGCCGCCCGACGCGCTCTCCGGCGCGGCGGATCGACAGCAGGAACAGCAGGATGGCAAGGGCAACAGCGCCGTACCGCAGGGCCGCTCGCCCAAATGGACTGGCCGATATGCCGCCCAGCAAGGCGGTAATCATCGCTGCGCCCTGCGCCAGTCATCGAGCCGCGCATAGATCGTAACGGCGATGCCCCCAAGCGCCACGGCGATGAACACCCAGCGGAGCGTATCGAGGTATGGCACCAGCGGCAGAACCGCGGGTTGGGTCACGGCTAGTACGTTCTGCGCCACCTCGACCCCGGCTGCGCCCAGCGTCGCTACTCCGGCCGCACCGCCGCCTTTCATGGTGCGACTTTGCGCCAGCACCTCGCGCGCGAGCTGCATGTCCTCGGCGAAGGCAATGGCCCGAACCGGAAAACGATGCCCCCACTGCCGTGCCGGGCCGAGATCGACATGGATGAAGCCCGAGCGCCGGTAGAAACCAAACCCGAGGAAGCCGACCGCGCGTGCCGCTGCCTCGAACGCGACCGGGTCGTGGTTCGACATAGCGATGTCGAAAGCTTCGCCATCCATGTGCTTGGAACGCGTCGCGCCGCCGACGGCGCGGTTGTGTTCCGGGCTGCGATAGGCAGAACGAACGATCAGAGGTTTGCCGAGCCAGTCGCGGAGCGCCTGGAGCTTGTCGAGCGCCGGGGCATTGATCAGCAGCTTACCGGTCCCGCGGC
>Ga0307975_1000648_pt1 | contig 19211 bp, 13 predicted proteins | sample OrgLakmetagen917_FD_201825 | JGI IMG/M metagenome (GOLD analysis project Ga0307975, IMG submission 201825) | Saline water microbial communities from Organic Lake, Antarctica - #917 | ecosystem: Environmental > Aquatic > Non-marine Saline and Alkaline > Saline | place: Antarctica: Organic Lake... | reverse complement strand
CGCGGAGCCAGCCCATAGCCTCGAGCAAGTCGCCGATAACACCGACCGGATGAACGCCCAGGGGCGGCCAACAAACGTGTCCCTGCTACAGCGATCACTACCGAAATAGCTGCCAATGCAGTCGCCTGGCTCAACTCATGCGAGAAGCGAGCTTGGCGCTCGCAGAACAGGCCCCCCAAGGACAGACAAAAACGGCCGCAAACGGCCTCCGACCTGCCGTCGAGCCGCCCCGATGAATAATGCGGGCTCAGGAGAATTTGGAGGGTACTGTGAGGTCTGCGGGTGCAACCCGCTCTAACGGGGGCTCTGGTCTCAAAGGATAAAAGTTCGGTGGCAGGTCAACATATATCAAGCGCGCATAGCTCGAGAGCACCAGATCCGACGCGTCCCCTGAACTCATTGAGACTATATGGATGGCCGAAGGAGGTGTCTACGAGGAAGTATTCTCAAATAGAATCCCATAGGTTGTCGGCTCGTAATGCATGAGAAGCACTTTGACAAAATCCTGTGGATCTTGGCCAAGAGCGTGAGCCCATTCCCTGTACCGATGTACAGGGATTTTACCCCTGCCATTCTCTAGTTGAGAAATGAAGGTGTAATAATCGAGAGAAAGCATATCTGCGAGCTCACGTTGAGAAAGACCCTGCTCTTCTCGGAGCGCACGCAGCCAAAGTCCCAACGCTGAACGCTGTTCTTTTGTCTCTTCCGCAGTTATCTTATGCGGTTCGGCTAGCATGCCTATGTCCTTTTTCGGGCAGCAACAAAGGGAATATTGCAGGGTTATTCCAAGCGTTAGGAATTCACTATACCCGACTTGTATCAGCGAGGCAAATACCCCGTTCACTGCGATTTGCTTGCACGCAGACGCCAAATTTACGGAATCAATAATGTTAGAGGCTGGAGTCGCGGATATGATTTAATGGTTAAGATGCTGATATATATAAGTTATTAGTCCGCCATGCTGATAACTCAGTGTGCGAAGCGATGTGACCCGGTGGGTAAGGTGACGATAAACGATCATACATATATGTGATATGACAATGGTTCTCCTGCCTAATTTACCCTCTTCTCCCTAATTGTCGTCCGCAGCGTCGCGTGAAAATCTGGCGGGCAGACATGGCCAGATCACTGGTGTTCGGCCCCGATGGGGACGCGCAACCGCAGATGACCTCCGACGCGCTGCGCAATTTGGAGGCTGCGCGCGTCAGAGGTCATCTCGAACCCACCGAACCTGAAACCAACACGGGCGAAAACCTCCAGGAACAAATGGCTGAGGCAACGACATGATATCTCGGGAACATTCTTGGGTGAGGCCTCGGCAGCCCTACCTGTTTGTCAGAGATAATCTGCGACATTTTGACTGACATCCAGGTGTCCATTTCGTGGGGTGTCGACAGACACGCCCTGCCGATAAGTAATTTCAAGAAAGTAAAAAGAAGTTTAAAGCATGCAAGCATGCTTAGCGCTAATCATGCTAATGGGTTTTGCCTTGTTTGTCAGCTTGGAGCAGCCGATCATTCCTGCAGATGTACACTATGACCGGTTCAAGTAGACAAAATCGACGGTTTGTTGTCGTGTGCCTTTAAGGTTGGTGGGTCATCCAGATTTGAACAAAAAGGCACTTTGCATTGTTGCATGCAAAGTTGATTTTGTGAAACAAAGCATGCAATCACGGATGCATGCAATTGTAAGATATCTGCGTCATGGAGAATGACCGAATGGCCTACATCGTTGGCATGATTTCCCAAAAAGGCGGGGTAGGAAAATCCACTCTTGCCCGCATGATGGCACGTGAGTTTGTGGCTGGAGGGCTAAGTACGAAGATTGCGGATCTTGATACACAGCAGCAGACCTGCACGAATTGGGCAGGACGCCGCGCCGAAAACAATATTGCCCCCGAGATCCAGGTCCAAAGCTTCGCAAGCGTCAAAACGTCTCTGGACGAGGCATCGCGCTTTGATGCGTTGATCCTCGATGGCAAGCCTAACGCGTCGGAGCAGACCATTGAGATCGCCCAAGCCGCGGATCTGATCGTGATTCCGACCGGACAGACCATCGATGATCTGCACCCAGGCGTTGTTCTGGCTCACAGCCTTCGCAAGAAGGGCATTGCCGCTGATAGAATCATGTTCGCGCTGTTCCGAACGACCGGTAGCGCGCGTGAGAATCAAGCCGCGCGCGATTACTTGCAGGAGGCGGGCTACGCGGTCCTCGACGGAGTTATTCCGGTCTCGACGGCCTACGGGTCCGCCTCGGATACTGGGCGCGCGATCACGGAAACATCGTTTCGCTCGCTCAATGACAAGGCATCACAATTGGCTCAGAGTATTATCGACAGGATTGTAGAACTCCAAGAAAGGGAGGTGGTCTGATGGGTACCAACATCACAAATCTCAAGAAAGGCAAGGGCGCGCCGCCGCCCGCCGATGATGTTCTGGACGTCACAGAAGACTCTGCGCGCACCGGGAAAGCTGAACTACGTCCGCTACAGGTGAGAATTCCCCGGGAGGTTTTCGAGGCGTTCAGCGAACAAGCGGGTCGCGAGTTCGGCTTCACACACGGCGCAAAGAAACAGATGTTTCTGAAGATCTGGCGTGAGTACAAGGCACAAAACATGTAGCATGCGAGCAGGAAAGCATGCTTTGTTGTTTTGTGTCTTGCATGAATGCATGCGGCTTGGGTTTGGTGGGCAACCAATAATACACTTGGTTGTATGTGGCCATGGTGCTTTCGATCTCCCCTCAGGACGGCGGCGCTCGTCAGCAGCCACAGCTGAAGCATGTGAAAAGACATCCGAAAATGCGGCCAAAGACCGGGCAAACTCTGGGGGCCGCGAGCAATTTACGCGGAGAAGCCTGCAACCCGGATGTGGCTTGTGCGCAACATGGATGCCACAAAAGATAATATTATTGTTTTATAACAATGGCCTGCCGCCGTTATCTTTGGGGTATACATTTCACGCTATACTTTTTCTTGATTGCGCGTCCTTTTGGAGGTAGAGATTTAACGGACGGTCGGTATCAACCTCAAAGGATATATCCCTATTCTAGGAATTGTGCGGAAATGTATTTCTAGACAGCGGACATAACAGACAAACCCCAACGGGCCTAGGAAGGCCTGAGTAATCAAAAGGAACGGAATACCATGGCTTTTGACGTCAGCGCACTCACTCCCAAAGAGCAGGTCTCGTTGATCTACATCGGATATTACGACCGCGCCCCGGATCCGGCTGGTCTCAATTTCTGGGTAAACGATCTGGAAGAATTTCTTGATGGCGCCGCTGATGGTGTCCCGGGTACGAGCTTGCAAGATATCGCGACGGATTTCTCCACTCAGGCAGAGACGCGCGATGTTTATGATTTCTTTGACCCTGGTAGCACCGTTTCGGCCGGCAACTTCCTGACCGAAGTCTATGTCAACCTTTTTGGCCGTTTGCCGGATGCGGGAGGTCTGGCATTCTGGACCGGCGTACTTCAGGCCGGTGATTTGCCGGTTGGCGAGGTGATCCTCGAGATCATTGGCGGCGCTCAGGGCTCGGACATTGCAGTCTTGGAAAACAAGCTCACGGTTGCTGTCGATTGGCATGATACTGCCCTGGACAATGGCGTCTTCATTCCTGGTCCTGCAGATGCTGCATCGGCAGCTTCCGTTCTTGATGGCGTGACCGATGATCCTACGACGGTTACAGCTGCGCAGGCCCAGACTGCTGCACAATTCAACGACGCGCCCGTGGCGGCCAATGATGTTGCCAGCACGGATGAAGATACGGCGGTTACCATTGATGTTCTGGCCAACGACAGCGATGGCGATGGCGATGCGCTGACGGTAACGGGCCTCGTCGCGGCAGCGAACGGCACCCTGGTGAACAATGGTGACGGCACAGTCACCTACACGCCGGATGCTGACTACAACGGGTCGGACAGCTTCACCTACACGGTGGAAGACGGCAACGGCGGCAGCGATACGGCGACGGTGGCCGTTGATGTGGCTTCGGTCAACGACGCGCCCGTGGCGGCCGATGATACTGCCAGCACAACCGAGGATTCATCTGTCACCATCAACGTTCTGGCCAACGACAGCGATGTTGATGGCGATTCGCTGACGGTAACGGGCCTTAGCGCGGCAGCGAACGGCACTGTGGTGAACAATGGCGACGGCACAGTCACCTACACACCCAACATTGACTTCGACGGGACCGAGAGCTTCAACTACAGCATTTCTGACGGCAATGGCGGCATCGACACGGGAGCGGTTGAAGTCACTGTTGCCGATGGAGTGGGTCAATTCTTCACCCTGACGCCTAACCTTGACACGCCGCCTGCATTCAATGGTGGCGAGGGCGACGACACATACCTTGCCAACCAGAACACCCTCCAAGACGGCGACTTCCTCGATGCAGGGGGTGTCGGGACTGGTGACGAAGACCTTCTGAAGGTGGCTATTCAAAACGCCACCGGTGATTTCTTTGCCGCTCCAACCTTGATCAACATGGAGACCATTGAGGTCAACGGCCCCAACCTTGAGCCCGGTCAGGACATCACGCTCGACCTGTCGAATGTCCAGTTCATGGAGGATACCGTCCTTCGGTCTTTCCAGACCACGACAGATCCCCAGGCCGCCGGGCCTTCGCCTTTGATTTCGTTCCTTGACATTCAGAACGTAAACACAACGGATCTCGAGATAATCGACTCCAACGCTGATCATCTCTTCACCTATGACCCGAATGCGTTCCTCACGACCTTTGGTGGTGATGATGATGCGGCCAACATCAAGGTTCAGGAAGTTGATGGCTCGACCATCGATCTGGAGCTTGAAGATGCGGTTCCGGGCACACCTGGTGGTGATTTCCGTTCGCATGTCGATATCGTGAACCTCACCTCGCTGTCGCGTCAGCAGGTGAGCGCGACCACGTTCAACTTCATCCACGACCTGAACGTGGGCCCGGTCTTCAACGAGCTCAATGTGGACGGTGATGCCGATCTAGAAATCGAGAAATTCCTCGAGGAAGCTGTTAACGACGTTGACGCCACGACGCTGGATGGAGATTTCGCAATCGATCTGCAGGGTCAGGGCGAGCGCGTTGACTATCCCGATATTAACGGCCCGCAAACTGAGTTTGATATCGTGGGCAGTCTGCAAGTTCTGGGCGCGATCGGTGATAACCGTATCGACGTGAGCGGCGACACCAACGGCATATTCATCTTCCAGGGTGGTGATGATCTGCTGCGTGTCGGCAACTCCTCGGATACCGGCTACGTCCGTGAAGACGTCTACGGTGATCTGAACGTTGCCATGGAGGGTGGTAACGATACAGCCATCCTGAACATCACGGGGGAACAGAATGTCCTTCTCGGCGAGGGTGATGATGTTCTCACGATCAATGGTAATGTCGATGACCTGAGCACGATCACTTACAACGACGGGCAGAGTTTTGTTGATGCCGGTGCTGGCGACGACAATGTCACGCTTAACGGTCAGACGGACGCCTATACGCAAGACGTTGCCAATTTGGACAACGACTATGAGGTTCTCCTTGGCGCAGGCAACGACACTCTGGTTGCGAACCAAGGTGGTGAGCACGATGTAGACGGTGGTGACGGTGAAGACGACATCACCATCAACGGTAACGGTAACCAGACGATCGACTCCGGTGCGGATGACGACATTGTTGAGATCAACGGTGACGGTACCCAGACGATCGACTCCGGTGCGGATGACGACATTGTTGAGATCAACGGTGACGGTACCCACAACATCCTGCTCGGTGGTGGCGACGATGATCTGTCGATTATCGGCTCGCGTCTGACCGGCAACAATGTCGATGCTGTTGGCCCCAATGTGCCGACGAACATTGATGCTGGAACCGGAAACGACACTGTCTTCGTCGATGGCGATCACATGCTGAACGTCCTTCTGGGCGACGGCACGGACTCGATCGAGCTCAATGCTGACGAGCTGACCGTTGATGATGTCATCGATGGTGGAAACGCCGACGGTGCCCAGATCGAAGACAGTCTGATCTTGAACAACAATAACGGCAACGTGCAGGATGGTCTCGTTGGTCGCTCGGAAACGAGCAATGTGACTGGCATCGAGGTTTTTGATCTGCGGGATGCCAATATCACGTTGCTTCTGTCTTCGGATAACTTTGACTCGTCCGTGGATGGCGGCATCACCGTCGACACCACTCAAGCAAACCGTATCTTGCTTCCGCAGGTTTCCAATTCTGGTCCTCAACTGTTCCAAGGCATGACGCGTGATGCTTATGAGGATGCCGCTGAGTTTTACTTCGATCCCAATGGAAACCAAACTGTCGCAGAATCCGTTCAAGAGCTGAACGACTTCCTGATCAACAATGGTGTTTCGTCGGTGAACTTCTTCGATGGTAATGCCAGCGGTGACTCACAAACCGTGGATACTTTGGGTGACGTCTACGGAGGTAGCACTGGCTCGGCTGGTGACACTGTTGACTTCCGGGGTGCACCTCTTGGCGAAATGGTTGTCGACATCACCGACATTCCGATGAGTGTTGCTTCGGGCCGGAGCTTCGAGCTGGAAGGCGGTAACATCAAGGATGTCATCATTGCTGATGATGCCTCGATCAGCAGCCGTCTGTTTCTGAACTACGACGCCAGCACCGACACCCTGCAGTCGGACGAAGACACGCTTCAGGTCATGGATGGTGCACAAATCAGCGCGGCGGACTTGCGGAATGTGGAAGGCCTGGAAGTTCTCGAACTTCTTAGCGCTGAAAACGCTGCGCAGACCTGGGTTGTCGAGCTGACTGATCGCGTTATCAACCAGACGACCAGCAACGCTGATTTCATCATCCGTGTTGACCCCGACGTTCCTGCGGGCAGTGAAGTTTTCATCGATCTGGATCCGAGCATCTGGGGCAGCACAGCCACCAAGAACGTCATCATCGAGACGGTGTCGAACGCCCAGATTTATGTTGACCTCAATGATGGTAGCGGTCCTCAGCTGGTGACCCAGCCGCAGTACGGTACAGACCTGATCTCTGGCCTTGGTGCACTTGGTACAATCACGGTCCAGCCGCGTCTTCTTTTCACAGAGAATACGGACAACCTTGAAGGCACCAATGGTGACGATACGTTCACCTTCGACAGCATCGATGATGTTCAAATCTCTGACAGCGCCAATGGCTTTGGTGGTCAGGACACTCTCCTGGCAGACAATGTGACTGTTGCGAACCAAAGTCAGGATCTGGAAGATCAACTCGGCAATCCGGCACTGACTAGCATCGAAAAGGTCGAGTTCGATACAGGTCTGAATGTTCTGATGACCCATCTTGATGATGGCAATGGTGCTCTTCAAAACCAGCTGAACACCCTTGTGACTGGCTCGGGCAACGATGTGCTGCTCGAAATGGAAGCTATCGGAAACAACCGTTCGGAAGGCTACTTCCTGGGTGGGGGTAATGATACTTTCACAAGCTTCGATGACACTCCGTTCATTATCGGGAATGGTACGACCGACGAAGACTACTATGTTGACGGCGGTCTCGGTGATGATGAAGTGACCATGGCGGAAGAAGACAACCTCTTTGGCACCGATATCGAAACCATTAACCTTCTCACTGATGCGGATGCAGATCTGTGGACGGAGCAGGGTGTTGATGGGGACACCATGGTTGTGAACGGGACCGCGGATAACACAGACAACAATGTTGATCTGAATAGCGAGATCCGTAAGGCGTCTGATGGTTCCCTTGCAACTGTGATCCTGAACGATATCGAAGATCTCGATGACTTTGGTGGTGATAACATCATCGTCATGGACAGTGATCGAGCTGGCCCGGATGGTGACTCTGATGTTGAATTGAACGACGGTGATGACAGCCTGACGGTCACCAACGTTGATGACCTGGTGGTTGATGCGGATGCCGGTACGAAGACCGTGAACGTTGGGGGCGGCTCACTCTCCAACGTGAATAACTTCGACTATACCGGGGGAACAGGTATCGACGGCGGGATCGACAATATTGTCGCTGTAATTGACGATGATGCTGACATCTTCACGGGTGATCTTGACGATACCGTGGACGTGACTTCGACTGAAGGTGGTATTGTTGCGATCGATGGTGGCGATGGAAACGACACGATCACTGCACGATCGGTGGGTGGTACACTTGATCTTGTTGGTGGAGAGGGCAACGATACGTTTAACGTGACGACCCTCAACGGCGAGACATCTGATATCGAAGGCGGACTTGGTCTCGATATCGTTAGTCTCAATGTTGCCACCAACGGTGGAGAAGATACCATCGTGTTTGGTGACATCGTCTACGATGCTCTGCAAGAAGTGGACACAGGTGCCACCACGCAGAACTTCACGCAGAGCGGCGTTGATGATCCGAGCTATATTGGCACAGCCAATGACGGCATCGACACCATCACCGGCTTCAACATGGAAGGTAACGGTGCTGGCCTAGAAGATGTCTTGGACGTCGATGCGTTCCTCCAACAGTTTGGTGGCGACGATGACGCTGGTGTGACCGCTGCCGACTTTGGTTACGGTGACTGGACTGGTGGTGCCTTCACTGCAGTAGGCAGCGGTGGTGGTTCTCGGGAGATCGCAGTTATCGCAGTTGATGATGGCTTCGAGTTGGATGGATCGCACATTTCCGTGAATGGCTCTGGGCTTCCCGGCATTCGAATCGCAGATGACGATGGTCGTGTTGTCGTCGCAGCCCGTGACACTGATGGTGATAATGCCTTCGATACTGCAGACCTCTACTTCGTCCAAGACGTAGACCAGGATGCTGGTCAGGCTTGGGCAGTGGACAAGGTTGCGACAATCGAATTTGCCACTGAAATCGGTACCTTCACGTCGATCGACGAAGACAACTTCACCTTCGCGTAATGGCATTGCCCCCTTTATGAGAGGGGGCAGTGTCTAGCACAAGGTTTACAAGGCCCCGCTGAAAGTGGGGCCTTGCTTTTTGAAAAGTATAAGAAGAGTGCTGTCTTTTGGCTGCAATAGGCAGCACGCGAGGACGATATATCTGCCTGAAGGTGCCTCAGGCTGTTCGAAGCGTCTGAGAAGGCAGGGCTTTTTCAAACGGTTTCCAAACAAGACTTATGCCTAGCCCTCAGTCAAAAAATCGAGGGATGTTTCTTGTGGTATGGCTTTAAAATACTCTCGATACGGATGGGATGTGTTGGAAGTGTCTCTGGTAAACCCCGCAGGTACGTGGCAACTCAGAGATAGTCCAAGGAGTTTTTCAATTCGGAGCAACTGGGTCTCTGGATCGGACGTGAGATCAGAATAATGAACTTTGATGGCTTGCTGTCCGATCTGCAATAAGAGTGTCTCACGCATGTTTCGATACCAGTTTAGATGATCCTGTATGGTATCAGGATGATAGGCATAGAAATTTCCGTCCCACTTGTAGTGCGTTTGAAAAATCGCAACAGCAACATCAAGTGGATCCCGCTCGACAAAGATGAAGAAGGAATTGGGAATTAAATTGGCAATATCCCAAGCATTGAATATCCGGTGAGGAGAGGTATCGGTAAAGACTATCTTATCTTCGCAGGAATTCCGAAGTTCTTCTCCATATAGTTCGCCGAACTTTTTCCTGGCATTGGAGTTCAGTTTCCACGATTGACCAGCATGAACTTCACCAAATGATTCTGCCGATTTTCTCGCTATTTCCATGAAAGTTGGGTTCTCGTATCCACGTTTTATACTGGGGCTTGTACCTAGAATGCTTTCCAAGCGTGTTTTTCCTGAGCGGGATGGTGCAAGAATGAATAGGGAAATAGGATCAGTTTGGTTCTGGATTGCTATCGTCTGTCCAAGTCTCTGAAGACGAGAAAAAGCATGGTTTTGGTCTATAAGAGTTCGTCTTGCCGATGACCGATGGCGTTCAAAAACTGTAGCATTCGCCTGTGAATAATATGCCCATGCATCTTCAAATTTTCCTGAATGTCGTAAAAGATGGGCCTTCAAAAAATCCTGCCCACCATAAGAAAGTTGTTTTCTTACCTTGTCGTAATGTTTTTCCATTTTTTCGAGAATATAACTTGGAAGACATCCTTGGGGTTTTGTAGCCAATGCAGCAAAAACTCCGGGTGAATCTGGAGAAAATTGATAGGCCGTGGAAAAATGTCGTATGGCGTGGACGAGTTCACCCTGGGAGTCATACGTTCGTCCCAGATAATAATGAAATTCTGGAACTTTCGGAAAGTTGATTACAAGATCCTTGAAATAACTCTGTGCTTCATCAATTTTGCCACTGGCGATTAAGGCCTGTCCTTTTGCTCGCCTAGCCTTCATATTATTAGGCTGTAGATTAACGACCATGTTCATGCATGTTATGCACTCAGAATAATTGTCTTCGGTAAAAAGTGTGTTTCCCAGATTAAACCAAGCCTCTGAAATCCTAGGATTTATTGTAACGGCCGTTTGATATGCAGAAATGGCTTCATTAATTCTGTCCAAGCGCTTTAGAGCATTGCCTAAGTTGAAGTATGCTTCTGAATAATCGGACTTGAATTTGATTGCCTCGCAAAAACATCGAATTGCTGCATCTGAATTGTTGTCCAGATGCAAAGCGACACCGAGACCATTCTGTATGCGAGGGCCTGATGGATCCAGTTCGGCAGCACGCTTGTAGTAGGGCAGGGCTTCTTTGATCTTGCCATCCTCTTTTAGAGCCACGCCTAAACTGAGATGCGCTTCAGACCAGTCCGGGCGGAGAGTGATGAGATATTGGAGTATCTTGATTGATTTATCGAGTTCTCCCGTTTTCTGATAATGTCGCGCCAGGTTATATTGGATGCCGCTTTCGTCGGGTGCGAGATGGACGGCATTTTCGAAGGCGCATGTTGCAGCATTCAGCTCTCCAGAACCCTGAAGTGACGCCCCATAAATATTCCAGAGCGCAGCCGATCTTGGGTAGGCTTCAATTTGCTCCTTCGCTCTTTGGCTGGCAACTCCATACTCTTTTGCTTGCAGGAGAGCTGCCAGCTCCCGTATCGATTTGGGCTCTGGTGTGGTGGCAATCGATAGAGAAGATACATTATCTTGGGCAGTCAAGGTCGCGAGTTCTGCCCGCGCTTGAGAATGTCGAGGCGCAAGGCACAGTATGTCTTGGTAAAGACGTATTGCTTGCTCTCGATCCCCTCTTTTTAAGGATTTTCGCGCACGGTCGAGAGCCTGAGGTATGGAGGCTTTTCCCATCTGCAGTAACCTTATCCCAAGATGATTTTGAATGCGGTTTCCTGCGTCGTCTAGATGTCCGCTTTTTCCAGTTTCAGCCGTGTTGGTTCCAAGTCAACCGAAGACTTTTTCATCGTCTTACGGTGCTTGCATTTAAGACTTTAAGCCAGTTCAATGCCTGTGAAGAGAGCCCGTCCGCGGCACCTGAATGCCTCCTCATATGTTCTGGAATCCTTGACTGAGCCAGCGTAGTTAGACAAACCCAACCCTCGTGAAACGCGATGTATCACCCCAAAACTGCGTGCGTGGTGGGTGTCTGGATAAGAAAAGAAAAATTGGCATGATCTCCTTCCCAAACACACCGGTCTCCCACGATGGGCTTATTGATAAGTATTACCTGGAAACTCCGGATTTCAAAAGCTTCCTGAAGACCTCGTCCGTGCCCGTGCTAATCAATGAGCTGTCATCAGTCTTGGGTCAGTATGTACTCGCATTCGAGAAAGGAGATCAGGGTTTCACTCCGGTGGTTTTGACCGATGTCGGTTTCAACAGAAATCTTTATGTCAGCAGAGACGGGCGGTGGCTGTGCCGCTACCTGCCGGCTTGCTTGCAGACCTATCCATTCACTTTGCAGAAGACGGATACTGGAGAGACTGTTCTGGGGGTTGCCGATGACAGGCTTGTACCAGAAGGGCAGGACGGCGCGCTTGCTTTGTTCAACGCTGAGGGCGAATTGAGCAAGAGTGTTCAGAAATATCAAACCAATCTCGAGACCTTGGAAAAGGCCTACCAGTCAACCCTGGACAGAACACGGATTCTTTCCGACGAGGGGTTGATTGTCGATTGGCCGCTGCGCGTGCGACTTCAAAAGAACGAGGACCCTGTTCCGATAGATGGGCTTTACAGGATCGATCCCGCGAAAATTGTTGCGCTTACAGGAAGTAAGCTTGAGCATCTCAAGAATCACGGTGTGCTGACCTTTGCTCTGTCGCAGCCGATGAGCATGCAGCATGTCAGTATACTGATGAACCGGGTCGCGTATCTTATGCGTCAAGAAACGCCCCCAAAAACCACCACTGGGGCAGTGCCCAAAAAGCCAAGCTTCGACCTGTCTGACGATGATATGATCGACTTTTCGTTATGACCAAAGACAGGGTGACGGGCATTGTTTCGCTATTTTGGAGAGATGAGGCTTGGATTGGGCGGGCAGAACGCATACACCCCGTTGTAATTGATGTTCCACCTTATGGACAAAGGAAGCTAGGAAACCATGGCTGACGCAACTCAAGCTGCCCAAACCGAGCGCAAGATCACGATTGATGGTGTTGAATACTCCGCAGGTCAGCTGTCTGAGACAGCACGCCAGCAAGTCGGGAACCTCCGGGCAACAGACAAGGAAATTCTGCATCTCGAGCAGCAGCTGGCAATCTACCGCACGGCCCGGGCGGCCTATGCTAAGGCCTTGAAAGCCCAGCTCGAAAAACCCCCCGAACCGACTCATTGAGTACCCGGGACCGTGCACTGGTGTGGAACACCTGAGGTGTCCGTATCAGCCTTGAGAATCTGTCTTGAGACAGCCTGATTCAGGAGAATCCCTGAAACCGGGTTGTCTTTTTTGTTTTTGCGTCTTGAACGTCCGCATGCCGGCAGGTGGCATCTATACCGCACAGAGGCACAATCGTCTGCCCTCCTGTATACAGAAGGGTATGGATCATATATGGCGCTGAAGTTAGACATATACTTTGGTCTTTGACCGGTAAGATATGGTATCCTAAAATTCCGCAGGTATTCGGGGACAGGGGCGCATGTCGGAACAAAACTCGTTGAAGGTTGCCTACGGTAAATTCCGAACAGCATTCATTGCAACGATGGTATTCAGTTTTTTCCTGAATCTTCTGATGTTTGTCGGTCCGCTTTACATGCTTCAGATCTATGATCGGGTGCTTTCAAGCCGGAATGAAACCACCTTGGTAATGCTGACCCTCATCGCGGTTGGGTTGCTGATCAGCTTTGGCATTCTGGATTTCATACGCTCCAAGCTCCTGGTCAGAGCCGGCATGCAGTTTGATGAAGCGTTGTCGAAGCCGGTATTCCACAGAGTTGTGAAGCAGCAAGTCTTGGCGCCGGGATCGGGCGGCCACGTTGCATTGTCGGATGTCGACAAAGTCCGCGAATTTCTGACCGGGCAAGGGATCATCTCCTTCTTTGACGCGCCTTGGGTTCCCTTGTTTCTGGCGCTATGTTTCGCGTTTCATCCTTGGCTTGGTTTTGTGGCAACGGCTGGTGCCGTCGTGATTTTTATTCTGGCTCTGATCAATGAATTTGGAACCAGAAATCTCCTGCAATCGGCTGGCCAGTCAGGACAGGGGGCCCAGCATTTTGCCAGTACAACCATGCAGAATGCGGAAGTCATTCGCGCCATGGGTATGGAAGGCGCCTTGTCGAAACGTTGGCAAGACCAGCATGACAAGATGCTGACGGATCAGGCCGCCGCGAGTGGCCGGGGCAGTATGGTCATGTCGTCGTCCAAATTTGTGCGTATGTCGCTTCAAGTCTTCATTTTGGGGGTTGGGGCTTACTTGGTTCTTATGCGGGAGATTTCTCCCGGGATCATGATTGCGGCTTCGATTGTCATGGGTAGAGCGCTGGCTCCGGTTGAACAGTCGGTTGGGCAATGGAAGCAATTCGTTGGAGCGCGCCAATCACATCGCAGGTTGAAAGCGCTGTTCGCAAGCGTTGCTGCGGATAAGGATCGCACTGAATTGCCAGCGCCGAAAGGCAAAATTGATGTCGAGAAGCTGGTTGCGTTCCTTCCTGGTACGCGTGATCCGCTCTTGAAGAATATCAGTTTTACCCTTGACCCCGGAGAGGTGTTGGCCCTGATTGGCCCAAGCGGATCAGGCAAATCGACCCTGGTGCGCCATATGGTTGGAGCCGCTCAGCCGGCGAGTGGTACGGTGCGCCTGGACGGTACGGAAATCAGCCACTGGGACGCAGGTCAGCTTGGCAAACATCTGGGATATTTGCCTCAGGATGTGCAGTTGTTTGCTGGAACCGTGGCGGAGAACATTGCCCGCTTTCAGGACAACGCCAAGGATGTTGACATCGTCCAGGCCGCAAAGCTTTCTGGCGCTCATGAGATAATCCAGAGGCAACCTGATGGATACGACAGTAATGTCGGTGTTGGTGGTGGATCTTTGTCGGGAGGCCAAAAGCAGAGGGTTGGTCTAGCACGGGCTGTATACGGTATGCCAAAAATGGTTGTCCTGGATGAGCCAAACTCAAATCTCGACAGCCTTGGGGAACAGGCCTTGCTCACCTGTATCAAGGAGCTGAAAGCACATGGGGTGACAATTGTTTTGGTGACGCACAAGAGCAGTTTGCTCTCGGTTTCGGATAAAACTCTTATGTTGGTGAATGGCGCAGTCGAAAAGTTCGGTGCCACGTCAGAGATCTTCCGCCCCAAAACAGAAACTGCGGCAGCGGCAGAAGCCGGCTCGGATGATCAGTCTGTGGTAAAACTCCAGAAGTCCTGAACAAAGGGTTAGAGGCAGACATCAGAAATCGTCACGAAGGCCGCATAGGCTTTCGAGGATTCAAGGAACGCCCTGAATGAAAAGTAAAAGCATACGCTCTATTGTCCTGGCAGGAAGTGCTGTCGTTTTTGTTACGTTTGGCGTGATGGGAGGATGGGCTGCGGTGGCCAAGCTCGACAAAGCAGTTGTCGCCCCCGGAACCATCACGCTCGATAGTAATCGCAAGGTAATTCAGCATTTGGAAGGCGGAATTGTAAATAGTATTCTGGTACGTGAAGGTGATAGGGTCGAAGCCGGAGACGTTTTGTTACGCCTCAGCATCATTGAAGCCGGGTCTAACCTGCGTACGATCAATCACAGGCTAAGTGTAGCGCAGATTGCAGAAGCGCGTCTCTTGGCCGAACGAAATCTCGAGGACAGCTTTCAATTGCCAGAAAAGCTCTCGCAGGATTTGCCTGAAGATCTGGATTCGGCTTTGAAAGACCAGAAGGAGATGTTTGAGTACCGTCGTGCCATTTTGACGTCTCAAATGGATATATTCGATAGCAGCATTGAACAAACTAAAGAGCAGATTAAAGGTTTGGAAATGCAGAGAGATGCATTCGAGCGTCGCTTGGAAAATTATAATGCGATGATTGATCGGATGACTTCGGGAGAAGAAAAAGGCTTGGTTCAAGGCAATGTGCTTTCACAACGGCGAGACGAACTCATGGAAATGGAAGCCAATCTGGGTCGTGTCATTTCCGAGATCGCACAAACCAAGAATTCATTGACCTCGGCAAAGTTCGAAATTTTGCAAGCGCAGCAAGAGTACCAGCAGCGTGCAAATACGGATCTTGAAGAAGTAAGAGCAGATATCGCTGAACTTGAAGAACGCAAAAAGGTCGCAACTGATGTATTCAACCGTACAGAGATCGTGGCGCCTGAAACTGGCAGCATTCAGAACCTGAAAGTACACACGGTTGGATCTGTTGTGCGACCGGGTGATGAACTCATGGAATTGGTCCCGGAAAATGATGACATGATCATCTCCGCGCGGGTGTCGCCAACCGATATTGATAATGTTCGTCCAGGACTTGAAACCGAAGTGCGCTTCTCAGCGTTTAAAGGACGGCTAACACCAATCATTATTGGAGAGGTGGAAACGGTTTCGAAGGATGTCATTACACCTTCGAGTCAAGACACACCGCCCTATTTCTTGGCACGGATCGTTGTCCCTGAAGCGGATATTCCAGAGGAATTTCGTGGCCGGATAACGGCAGGCATGCCCGTTGACACGATTATCACCACCGGGGAGCGCACGGTCATAAAATATCTCTCTGCACCTGTTATGGACGCAATTCGTCAAAGCCTTGTCGAGGAATAAGACGCTAAAAGGGTGAAACAGAACTGTGACTAGCCGATAGGCGGTATTTGTCTTATACTGTGGTCGTGGAAATAGAGTAGCATACCCCAATGGGGATCGGTTAAAGGTGGACGTCCCTGAGATATACTTTCGTGTTGGTGATGTGCGGATAGAAAGCTAGAAAAGGGATCAGATGGCAAAAATTCTGACCTTCCCAAAGGATAGAGCTTCCTTGTTGGTTCAACAACCTGTTGAGACAACAAGCGATGATCCAGAGTTTGTCGTTTTTGAAGCCGATGAATTGCTTTCATTTTCTCGCCATAACCAAAGCGAACGGCAGACATCTCATTCTCAGACGATTCATGACCACGACTGGTCCAATCAGGAATTGGCGAGCATTTACCGCGTCAAACACCTTTTAGATCAAGCGAAGATGCGGACTGAACTGGATCGTGGTGTCAGTGACGAAGGCGATCCGTGGTGCGTCTTTTGCAATGGAAATGGTGAGGTCTTCATACATCTGAGCCGCATTGATGGATCGTATTGGCTTGATAGCCCGAAACTGACGGCACCGCTGTATGGCAGCTCTTTCGATACGTTGGTCTCTGGTTTTACCAGTTTGTCCCAAGAGGGGGATGCCGCTCAAGCCGAAGCAGAGACCCATAAAAGGTTGGTCCGCTTGCGCAGTAGCAATACGCTTGTGTTGCACCCGTCAGTGATGCTCGCAGCCCTTGTATGGAGCTTGTATTTTGGATCCGAAGAGATTTTACTCTTGGCGCCCCAAGACGACGCTCTCGGGGAGAACGCGATAGACCCGGAGATAGATGAGGCAGATGCAGGTTTGCTGCATGAGGCCAGCCATGATTTGAAAAACGGCGCCTTGACGGCTTCCGTTATGACAAAAGGTGATGAGGCGCCATGGAATGACCTGCAAACACATGACCTGCAAAAATCTCTTCTAACGTCCGGATCCCAAAGCCATCTCGGGATGATGCTGGGTCTTGGTTCTATCGCTGTCGCTAGTGGCCTAGTCTCAGATGGCCAATGGAAGGAAATTTTCTCCTCAGTTCTACAAATGGATGATGAGAAAGATACACAAACGACATTGGAAGAGGACGGGGCATCAGGCATGTATGTCATGTCCATGCTGACGCAATCGATTGATCTGGTTGCTAATTTTATTGTGGGGCATGATGCGGAATATACGGGTGAAGCCAGTGAGGGAAGCCTAGGGGAGACAGAAACGGCACCAATCAATCTGATTGTCACAAAGTTGGCGGAGTTATTTGGTCTTAATGAGGTCTATTCTTATGAGGACTTCGATTCCCTAGAGGTCTTCCAGAATGAACTGAAGGTTGATGCGGGCTTCTCGGACATACAGTCGGAATACGCTGTCTTGGAAGGGACTGATATCTTTCCTCAAGAGACGATGGCTAAAGGCGACGGAGCAAACAATCTTCTCCAACCTGGCATCATCACGAAGCTTTTTGAAAGTCTTGTTCGTGATAGTGATTTGGCAGCCTTTGAATTTGGAGGAACACAGTATTTTGAGGACTTCTCCTTGGAGTTATTAAAGGCCGGGGAGAATGGCCTTTTAGAGCAGGTGCTCAGCGACTCGGAGCAAGTGCTTACTACTGCGACGATAGACGCTGCTCCCGAACCTATAGATGCCCCCATAACACCCATTGTCGATATTTCAGACACAGCGTCAGCATCTCTATTCCCAACTTTCGATGCCAGGGCGAAAGAGTTCCTCTTCGATATTGTGGCGCGCGAGGACGTGAATTTCATCACTTCTCCGACATCGTTTATCTTTTTTGATCTTGGAGCTTATGTTGAGCCTGGTACAGAAATTTCTAAGATGACATGGCAAACGGATGACGGGATGACAGTCTCCCTTTTGGGAGCAAAGGCTGATTTTCTGGATTACGGATTTCTTTGAGATCGCCGAATGTAACCGAATTATTGGCTTTCAATGACTTACAGATGGTCATGCTATTTTTGTTTGCGGTTATTAAGCCTTGGGTAAGGCCAGCATATATAGAAAACCCGCGCATATGACTGTGGTGTCAGATGGCAGGTTGCTGTTTCTATCGTAAGGCTACGGCGGGAGCCGTCTGACTTCGTCTACGATCCGATGATAAGTCCGACCTTATGTCAGATTTCATTCACCGCCCTCAAATCGAAGTTCTCTCAGCGGCCAATGGCGTTCGCCGTCGGCAATGGTCCGATGAGGACAAGCTCCGGATCGTCGAGGAAAGTTTTGTCGGCCACCGGCAAGTTTCGGCCACGGCGCGGCGGCATGGCATTTGCCGATCGCTGTTGACGATCTGGCGTCGGCAGTATCGCAACGGTGAGCTTGGTGCGGCCCGCCCGGTATCCTTCGCCCCGGTGACCGTGACGACGGATGTCGCTGCCTCTCAGCCCGGGTCGGTTGATCCCCCTGATCCCTCACGGAACTCTCAGGTGGAGATTGGCCTGCCAAATGGCCGTCGGCTTATCGTGGCCCCCGGTGTGGATTCGGAAGCTCTTGCCCGGATCCTGTCAGTGGTGGACGGGCAATGATCGCGTTTCCGGCGGGCACGAAGGTGTGGATTGCGGGCGGGGTGACGGATATGCGGCGCGGTATGAATACCCTGGCGCTGGCGGTTCAGCAGGGTCTTGGGCGCGATCCGCATGGTGGCGAAATTTTCTGCTTTCGTGGTCGAAAGGGCGATCTGGTGAAATTGCTTTGGCATGATGGGGTCGGCATGTCGCTCTACACAAAGCGGCTGGAGGGGGGAAAATTCATCTGGCCGGTGAGCCAGGATGGAACCGCTGTTTCGATATCCGCTGATGAGCGACAACAAACTTGGCCGACACCGTCATCCAAGCTGGCCGGTGGCCCCAGCCGGAGGGAGGGCGTAGCCCGACCGTAGGCTGGGGCCACCGGCGCGGCTCTCTTCGGGGGGTGGGTGCTGGTCGCTGCGGACCGGTAAGGTCGAGATCTCTGCAACCAAACGGAGATCCGACCATGCCGGGCAAATCCGTCACCGACCAGCAAGTGTAGCGCGACAAACTGGATGAGAAGAGCGCGTCGATCAGGATGAGAATCCTTGGCCGCGACAGATTGAGGATGGCGGGTTACTCTGTCGCGGGCAAGA
>Ga0307975_1000616_pt1 | contig 19780 bp, 11 predicted proteins | sample OrgLakmetagen917_FD_201825 | JGI IMG/M metagenome (GOLD analysis project Ga0307975, IMG submission 201825) | Saline water microbial communities from Organic Lake, Antarctica - #917 | ecosystem: Environmental > Aquatic > Non-marine Saline and Alkaline > Saline | place: Antarctica: Organic Lake... | reverse complement strand
CCGCACAACCTTATCGGAGAGGGTGCTTGGGAGTTACAGGAAATCATATAATCTGGGAGGTAATCCCCTTCGACGATCGGTTTTATCTGTCTACGGAATTCCCGAATGGAACCCTTGGAACCGGATTTGTGATGCAAGGTACTCATCTTAAACATCCAGCTCGCATTCTGCCCCACCGACTTCCGGGCTATTTCATATACGCGACGTTCAATCGGACGCGATAAACGGAAATAGTCTCGGTGTAGTGTCAAAACCTTCATTTCCTGAACCGACGAAATCACCATATCCGACAAATCAAGTTCGAGCAGCTTGATCTTATCCGTGCGCGCGTCCGTTTGCATCGTTGCGCCATCAATCAACCCCATCCACTTATCTGTTCGGGTGCCCTCAAACAGAATATTTGTCCGAAAACGTGTCCCGTCAATCCGGTCAAGAGAATCCGCCAGCGCAGTATAGTCGCGCCCCCCAACACCACGTTGAGTGAATACCAAAAAGGCATACGGGTCGATCTGAACACGTTTTGATAGTGGGCGACCTTCGCGCATCCCAGCTATAAGCTGGCTTATAGCGTAAATGATCAAATCCTTATCGTAAATGGTCGGCATACCCTTGATACTCGGGCGAAATTCGATCCACTTACCCTTGTATTCATAACGCTTAGGTTCACGATCTGGTTTTTTTGAGAGAGAATAGAAAGGGTGTTCCATAGACGCCAGATCGTCTTTAAGAATAACATCAGTGATGTCACAAACGAAAAGGTCCCCTTGAGGGTGGCGCACAGGTTTCAGATAGTCACTCATAGATCTACACTCCCGGGCGTGTGTTAGATTTCGGGATTCACACACATTCAGATGACAATCACCGATTTGAACCTTCTAATCAAGCAAGGCTTCGGGATTTACACACGTTGGGTGAATGCCTGTGGATAAGTCGGCTCCGAAAGCTAACTTTACACACACTATTTCGGGATTTACACACGTCTTATCGGGATTTACACACAGACACCATCAAAAAAATACCATTAAGCTATTGTTTTTATTTGATTTAATGGACTCTTAGAAAACCCTAAACACCTATTAAACACCTATTAAACACCCTTCTGAGTAGACGTCGGCCAACCCAGAAGGGAAAAACAGGCCCAAAATGGCCTCAGGGGGCGTGGGTAAAATCATTTAATAAATAAAACGAAGGATTATCAAAACGAAGAACAACCAGAGGAATATAGATAACAAGCGTTTCCTTTGTGACAGCCGTCAGCAAAACACCTACCTTGCAAGGAAGAAATCTCCGAATGAAAGCACCCAGACATGGCTGAGAAGGCGAAACAAGACCTCTTGGATGAGCTCGTAAGCATCAACCTGAAAGTCCCAGAACGCGAACGACGTGCGTTCAAAGTATGGTGCGCAGAGCGCGGGATCACTCAAGTTGAAGCCTTTCGACGTGGTATTGAACTCCTTAAGAACGCTGAGGAAAAGCCCTCGTGAATACCTGTCGCAGACACGACAAGCCGCATGAGGGCAGGGACATAGGACTGATTCAGGCGGACCTTGCCGAATGAGTGCGCTCTCCGACGTGATCAGCAAAGCCACGGATCGGGTCCGGGACTACCGGGACCGTCGGGTCCGGCTCACCGAGTCCGACACCATACGAGTTCTCATCCTGCCGGTTCTCGAAGCGCTCGGCTGGGATTTGCAGGACGTCGAGGAGGTCCGCAGCGAATATCGACACGCTTCAGCGGACAACCCGGTCGACTACGCCCTGTTCCTGCACGGCACCCCGACCCTCTTCGTGGAGGCCAAGGCCCTCGGGGTCAGCCTCGATGACCGCAAGCCACTCCTTCAAACACTAAACTACGCGAACACAGCCGGGGTGGACTGGTGCGTCCTGACTAACGGGGCCGAGTGGCGGATCTACAAGGTTCACGCGCCGGTGGCGGCGGAGGAGAAGTTGTTTCTGACCGTCCAGCTCGGGGATTCAGAGATACAGGTCGAGCCTATGGCCGCCACCCTGTCGCTCCTGTCCAAGGGCCGGATGCGGGCTCGCGCGATCGACGCGCTCTGGTCGGAGTGGCGGGTTGACCGCGAGGTGGAGCGGGTCCTCGACGCGATCACCGAGGACGATGCGTTCATCCGCCTGATCGCCAAGAGGACGGACGGGTTCACCCAAGGAGAGGTCCGGTCGTCATTGAAGCGGTCCGGGCTGCGCAGCTTCTACCCGGAGGTGGACGCGTTCATGGCACGGATTGACGGAGAACCGGACCCGGGGCCGGCTCATCCCGCGCCGGCAGACCCGCTGCCAAGCCACCCGGTGAACGGGTCGCCAACTCCTGAGACTGCCCCGACACCGCGACTTCGCCTCATGAAGACGGCGGAGATGGTCGACGCGGGGCTGCTCCCTATAGGCACCCTGCTCACGATAAAGGGCCGGCCCGACAGCGCCGCCAAGGTCGTCGACGGGAAACAGGTTGAATTTCAGGGTGAGGTGATGAGCTTCAATGCGTGGGGTTGTGCGGCGACCCGCTGGTCCGCGATACAGATCTACAGATGGGCGGTGCTGCCAGATGGGCGGCTCCTTGAGGCGCTGCGCGAGGTGCCTGAGTGACCCCTCCCCCCTACACCATGTCCTTCACCGTCGGCGGCCTGTTCCTATTTGAGGGGATCGAGCTCGCGCGCCTGCGCGTCACCTGCGCCTCCTGGGAGGAGGTACGCCAGACCGCCCCAGACGACGTCTTCGTAGCGAAGGGGGGCGCCAGCTCCGTCAAGCGGATCCGCAACGAGGTGATCGGCCGCCTCGCCACGCTCACCCCCGACGAGATCACCCACCTGGCCTCCTCAGGGATGACTGACGCACGCGCCCTAATGTGGATCGCAGCCTGCCGGAAATACCGGATCCTGGCCGAATTCGCCCATGAAGTGCTGGATGAGCGTCTCCGGACCTATCAGCCGGAGATCCGTATGACCGATTTTGACGCACTGATGGACGCAAAAGGGATGAACGCTGTGGAGATCGCCCGACTCGCCCCCAGCACCCGCGTGCGCCTGCGCAGCGGCGCGTTCCGGATGCTACGCGAGGCGGAGCTGCTGGACGCGGAGAGCCGGGTCCGCACCCTGCAGGTGTCAGAGACCCTGCGCAACCTGCTCGGCCGGCACAACCGGTCCGGGCTCGACTTGATCCCGGGAGGGGGCTGAGATGGACCTGAGCTTCGTTGTGGACCAAGGCGCGATGGCCCGAGTGGGGCCTGAGCTGCGCGCACATCTGCGCCGGATCATCACCAGCCCGCGCGTACTCCGCGCGACCGGGCCCGGAAACGAGATCCCGTTCTACATCTGCCCCTTCGCCCCGGAGGATCAGGTCCGGATGGGCGAGGAATGTGCGCTTCTGCGGGCGGAACTGGAGGCGGACGGGGTCCCGGTCCTTGAGATCAACCTCTATGACCTCATGGTCGGGCTGCTGCGTGAGCTTATCGACTGGGAGGAGCTGGCAGGTTTTGAGCGGGACGAGCGGAAGGACAACTTCCTCCAGGAGCTGCAGAGCACGCTCAACCTCACCGAGGTGCTGATCCCTCGCATTCGCGAGCTTACCGCCGCGGCCCCGTTCCAGGTCCTGTTCCTGACAGGGGTAGGGGAGGCGTTCCCGGTCATCAGGTCCCACCTGATCCTGAACAACCTGCAGAGCGTCCTCAAGGATGCACCCACCGTCATCTTCTTCCCCGGCCGGTACTCGCACGGGTTCGCCAACGGGTCCTCCTTGCAGGTCCTGTGTCGGCTGGAGGAGGATCATTATTACCGCGCGCATAACCTGTTGCATATGAGGGAAGCCACATGACCGTTGCATTGAAGGACATCTTCCTCAAGGACATCAATCGGCACATTGACGGGGTCATCAAGGCGGATGACACCGAGAGCCTCGGGGTCGAGCTGGAGGAGTACGTGGTCACCCGCGAGGTGGGTAAACGGCTTCAGACCTTCCTGGAGGCATATAACGGCGGCCGGAGCGGCAATGGGGTCTGGATCTCCGGCTTCTTCGGGTCCGGGAAATCGCACCTGCTGAAGATGCTCGCGCTCCTGCTTGAGAACGAGGAGACGGACGGACGCACCCCCCTCACGTTCTTTGAGGAAAAGTTCGGCGAGGATCTGCTCCTTCTGGAGGAGCTGCGCCGGGCAGCCCTGAAACCGTCCCGGTCCGTCTTGTTCAATATCGACCAGCAGGCGAACGTGGTCGCCAAGGATCAGGCGGACGCGCTCCTGTCGGTGTTCGTCAAGGTGTTCGACGACATGCAGGGGTATTACGGCCAGATGCCGCATGTGGCGGATTTCGAGCGGGACCTGGACACGGACGGGCATCTGGATGCGTTCCGGGACGCCTTCGCGCGGCTCTCCGGCAAGACCTGGGAGATCGGCCGCCGCTCCGCCAACATGAACGCATCGGCGATCACCGGCGCCTTCACAGAGGCGACCGGCAAACCGGTCCCGTCCGGGAACATCCTGCGCGATTACCGCGAGGACCGGACCCTGTCGATCGAGGAGTTCGCGGAGCGGGTCCGGGCCTATATCGATCGCCGCGAGAAGGACGCACCCGGGTTCCGGCTCAACTTCTTCGTGGACGAGGTGGGCCAGTATATTGCCGACAACGTCCGGCTCATGACAAACCTGCAGACGATCGCCGAGACCCTGATGACCCGCTGCAAGGGGCGCGCTTGGATCGTGGTCACCGCCCAGCAGGAGATGGACACGATCATCGGGGAGATGAACCGAAACGCCGGGGGCGACTTCTCGAAAATCATGGGCCGGTTCGACGTGAAGCTCCCGCTCAACGCGGCGGACGTGGCGGAGGTGATCCAGAGCCGGCTCCTGCAGAAGAAGGCCAACTTCGAGACGGACCTGGGCCTGATCTATGACGATCACGCAGACAACCTGCGGACCCTGTTTGAGTTCGGGGACGGGACCCAGACGATGCGCGGGTTCCGGGACCGGGAGCATTTCATCAAGAGCTACCCGTTTCACCCCTACCAGTACGAGCTGTTCCAGAAGGCGATCCGGACCCTGTCGGACCAGAACGCCTTCGAGGGGCGCCACACCTCCACCGGCGAGCGGTCCATGCTGGGCGCGTTCCAGGAGGTAGGCCGGGCCATGATGGACGCCCCCCTTGGGGCGCTGGCCACCTTCGATCTGATGTTCGAGGGGGTGCGCGCGGTCCTCAAGGCCTCCGCGCAGCACGCGGTGCTGAGCGCGGAGCGCCAGCTGCGCGACCCGTTCGCGGTCCGGGTCCTGAAGGCCCTCTTCCTCGTGAAATACGTGGACGAGTTCAAGCCCACCTCCCGGAACGTGGCGATCCTGATGCGGGACCGGCTTGATCTGGACCCGACCCGGCACAAGCGGGACGTGGAGGCGGCTCTCGCCCTCCTGGAACAGGAATCCTACGTCCAGCGGAACGGGGACCTTTACGAGTTCCTGACCGATGAGGAGAAGGATATCGAGCAGAAGATCAAGTCGATCGGGCTCGACGCGTCGGACGTGACCCGAGAGCTGAGCGAGATGCTGTTCGGGGAGATTATGGGTACCCGCAAGGCGATCACCCATGAGGGGTCCGGGCAGACCTTCCCTTTCACGCAGCGGATCCACCACTCCCTGATCGGCCGGGAACACCCCCTCTCGATCAACCTGGTCACCCCCTACATGCCCGCTGGGGAGCGGAGCGACACCGCCCTCGCCTCCCGCTCCATGACCCAGAACGAGCTGCTGATCGTGCTGGGGGAGGAGAGCTGGCTGGTGGACGAGCTGGCCATGTTCCTGCGCACCAAGCGCTACCTGACCCGGGAGACCGCCACGGACCACCGCGAGGGGGTCACCGGGATCCTGCGCGCCAAGGGGGCCAACAACGACGCCCGGCGCCGCCGGCTGGTCGCGGCCTTGCGCGAACGGATATCGGACGCGGACCTGATGGTGCGCGGGGAGGTGCTGGATCTGCGCAGCTCCGACCCGCGGGGGCGGATCGAGACCGGGTTCCAGACCCTGGTGGAGCGGGTCTTCACCTCCCTGAGGATGCTGCGCGGGGTTCCCTACAAGGAGGCGGATCTGGACCGGCATCTGGAGATGGTCGATGATGGCCAGCTCACGGAGGGGGAGGCGGAGATCCTGAACCGGATCGCCGCGAACCGGACGAACGCGCTGCGCAGCACCGCCAAAGGGCTGATCGAGGCCTTTGAGAAGGCCCCCTACGGCTGGCCGGAGGCGGCGACCATCTGCCTGATTGGGGCCCTGATCGGCCGGGGCCGGCTGGAGGCCTCCGTCAGCGGCAGCCCCCTTGAGGGGGACGCGCTGCGCGCCGCCCTCCTGAACGCGACCGTTCGGCCCAACCTGAACCTAGAGCCGGTCGACGCGTTCAGCGCGGGAGACGTGATGACCCTTCGTCGCCTGTTTCAGGACCTGTTCGGCCACACCCCCGTCTCAAGTGACGGGAAAGGGCTCGGCCGTGAGACCGGAGAGGCGATTGAGGCAATGGCGGCCTCTGTGGCGGCGCATCTGGCCATTGCGCGGGATTACCCGTTTGTCGCCGCGCTCAACCCGTTCCGGGACGTGCTGGAGGGGCTGCGTGGCAAGCCGGGCAGCTGGTACGTCTCGAACCTCGCCGGCAAGCCCGGTGAGGCTCTGGCGGACCTCAAGGAGGCGGTCTTTGACCCGATCGACACCTTCCTGCGGGGGCCCCAACGGGAGATCCTGGACGAGGCGCGCCGGGTCCTTCTGGCGGAGGAGGCAAACCTCGACTTCGTGGAGGCGGATCAGGTCACCCGGATCCGGACCGCGATCAGCGCGGATGACGTGTTCCGCGGCAACAAGGTCCAGGCGATCAAGTCCGATCTGGACCGGCTCAAGTCGGACATCCGGGGCCTCGTGGCCAAGGAGCGGGACGTGGCGTCAGACGAACTGCAGTCCCTCTCCGAGCGGCTGACCCGGTCGTCGGAGTTCACCGAGGCGGATGTGTCCGCCCAGAGGGAGGTCCAGACAGCCCTCACCGCGCTTACGGACCGGCTTGCTCAGGAGCGGCTGATCCCGTCGATCCGGACCGTGCTGAGCGGGTTCCAGCGTGACCGGTACCCGCAGCTGGTCACGATCCTGCTGCGTGCCAAGCCGCGCGCGCCGGAGGTGGAGGGCGAGAAGCCGGAGCCGCCCGAGACTATCGAGGTGGTCAACCTCAACCAGCTCGGTGTCCGGTTCAGGCGCCACATGATCAGCTCTGAGGCGGACGTGGACACCTATCTCAACGACATGCGGGACGCGATGATCAGCGCCGTCCGCTCCGGAAAAAGGATCACCCTGTGATGGACACCAACCGGCTCAAGAGCTTCGCGCAACGCACCCGGACCGAGCTAATGGGCCAGGTGGCCCGGCGCCTCGAGACCGCGCTTGGCCCGGATAGCGCGGAGCGCCGTGAGGCCCCCGCAGCGATGCGGGCGCTGGAGGGGCGGATCACGCTGATCGGGCGGGCCATGGTGATCGAGCAGGTCGCCTACATCTGGTTCAACCGGTTCACCGCGCTGCGCTACATGGACGTGAACGGGTACCTCACCCCGATGGTGGTCAGCCCCGCCCCGGACCGGACCCGGCCGGAGCTGCTGGAGCAGGCCGCAGCCGGCGCGCTCCCCGATCACCTCTCCGCCCCCGTAGCGACCCGGGTCCGGGACCTCCTTGAGGGGCGGGTTCCTTCACGTGAGCCGCAGGTGGAGGCGTACCGGCTCTTGTTGGTGGCCAGCTGCAACCACCTGGGCGGGGTGATGCCGTTCCTGTTCGAGGAGATCGCGGATTACACAGAAATCCTGATGCCGAACGAGCTGCTGGCCGCGGACGGCTGGGTCGCGCAGATGCGGGACGTGATGACGGAAGCTGCCTGTCAGGACGTCGAGATCATCGGCTGGCTCTACCAGTTCTACATCTCCGAGAAGAAGGATCAGGTCTTTGCGGGCCTGAAAAAGAACGTCAAGATCACGGCCGAGAATATCCCCGCCGCGACGCAGCTGTTCACGCCGCACTGGATCGTGCGCTATCTGGTGGAAAACTCGCTGGGGCGGCTGTGGCTGCTGAACCGGCCCGCCAGCACGCTGGCCTCCAAGATGGACTATTACATCGCCCCGGTTGAACCTGAGACGGATTTTCTGCGCATTACCCGCGTTGAGGACATCCGCATCTGCGATCCGGCCTGTGGGTCGGGGCACATGCTGACCTATGCCTTTGATCTGCTCTACGCGATCTATGAGGAGGAAGGGTATGAGGCAGATACGATCCCGGCGCTGATCCTGACCCACAACCTGACAGGGGTCGAGATTGACGACCGCGCGGGCGCGCTGGCGGCCTTTGCGCTGGCGATGAAGGCGGCGGCCAGGCTGGGGCGGCGGCGGTTCCTGCGGATGGGGGTGACGCCCGACATCTGCGTGTTGCAGAACGTGGCGTTTACACCTGCCGAGATGCAAGACGTGGCCGCCGTGGTGGGGCGCGCTCTGTTCACGGTTGAATTGCGCGAGACGCTGGGGCAGTTCGAGCAGGCCAAGAACTTCGGCTCTCTGATCGTGCCAAAACTGCGCGATCCGGCAGAGGCGCTGCGGGTGGTCACGGCGCGGGACTTTGCGGGCGATCTGTTGTTGCGCGACGTGCAGGCACGCGTGGTGGCGGTGCTGCGCATGGCCGAGGCGTTGTCGCCGAAGTATCATGTGGTGGTGGCCAACCCTCCGTATATGGGCACCAAGAGTATGAATGGGCCGCTTGGTCAGTTTGCCAAGTCCAAGTATCCTGAAAGCAAGTCCGACTTGTTTGCGATGTTCATGGAGCGCGCATTGCCTCTCCTTCAACAGCGAGGCCTTTATGCAATAATTAACATGCAAGCATGGATGTTTCTTTCATCCTATGAGAAGCTTCGCGCTAAACTGCTTTCAGATGCGACTATCCTTTCAATGGCCCATCTCGGCGAGCGTTCATTTGACTCTATCGGTGGATCCGTTGTTTCAACTACCGCATTCATTGTTCAAAACCGCTTCCAAAAAGGATTTAAAGGAGATTACATTCGCCTTACTGAAGGACGTAATGAAAGTGAAAAACGTTCGGCGCTTAGGAAGGTGGCAGATGGGGAATTAACGTCGGATATGTATAAGTGCGAAGCCGAACAATTTTCAAAAATACCCGGAGGACCAATAGCATATTGGGCCTCAGAAGCAGTCAAGAATACTTTTGCAAGCTTTCCTGCAATTGAAGAACTTGCGCCTGTTCGTCAGGGAATGGCGACAGGAGACAATGATCGCTTCTTACGGTGCTGGCACGAGGTGAATGTACCTGATTTTGAGCCGTCATGCGCGTCTAAAGAGGCCGCATTTGATAGTGGGAAAAAATGGTTTCCCTACAATAAAGGCGGGGACTATAGAAAATGGTATGGAAATAACGAGCTTTTAATTCGCTTTGACCAGTCAGCGTATAGAATGCTGAAACAGCAAGGAAATAGATGCCCGTCGGAGAACTTATATTTCAAGCCGTCGATAACGTGGACGTTCATTGGCTCTGGAAGCTTCGGCGCAAGATCGTGTCCAACCGGCTTTATTTTTGATGTGCAAGGCTCCTCTGTTTTTCCGCCAGCATCCGAATATTGGCTTGCAATGGGCTTTTTGGGTTCAAAACTTCCGAACGGCCTTCTTTCAATTACAAACCCGTCTGTAAGCTTTCAGGTTGGCAATATTCGAGCATTGCCCCTGCATAGGCCAAAAGGCCTGTTCGAAGACGCGATCAAGAAAATTGTCAACCTGTCTAAATCCGACTGGGACTCCTACGAAACTTCATGGGATTTCACCACGCTCCCGCTGCTCCACCCCGACCATCGCGGCGAGACGCTGGAGCACACCTACACCACCCTGCGCAGCCATTGGCAGGGCATGACGGATGACATGCAGCGGCTGGAGGAAGAGAACAACCGCATCTTCATCGACGCCTACGGTCTGCAAGACGAGCTGACCCCCGAGGTGTCGTTGAACGAGATCACCCTCACCTGCAACCCCGCCTATCGCTATGGCGGCAACGCCAGCATTGCGGACCGCGAAACCCGCCTGCGCGCCGATACCGTGGCCGAGTTTCTGTCCTACGCCGTGGGCTGCATGTTCGGCCGCTACAGCCTTGACGCCCCCGGCCTGATCCTCGCCAATCAGGGCGAGCGGCTGGAGGATTACCTCGCACGCATCCCAGACCCCAGCTTCATGCCCGACGCCGACAACGTCATCCCCGTGCTCGACGCCGACTGGTTCCCCGACGACATCACAGAGCGCTTCCGCCTGTTCCTGCGCGTGACCTTCGGCGAGGCGCATTTCCGCGAGAACCTGAAGTTCATCGAGGACAGCCTTGGCAAGGACCTCCGCAAATACTTCACCCGCGATTTCTACGCCGACCATGTGCAGCGATGCAAGAAACGCCCGATCTACTGGATGTTCTCCAGCCCCAAGGGGACGTTCAACGCGCTGATCTACATGCACCGATATCGCAGCGACACGGTGTCGGTGCTGCTCAACGACTACCTTCGCGAGTTCATCACCAAGCTGGAGGGCGAACGCGCCCGTCTGGACAAGCTGGCCGATGACCCGACGGCCACGCAGGGGCAACGGACGAAGGCGGTGAAGGACGCGGGCATGGTGGCAAAGCAGCTTGACGAGCTGCAGGACTGGGAGCGCGAGGTCGTCTTCCCGCTGGCGCAACAAAAGATCGAGATCGACCTCGATGACGGGGTGAAGGCGAATTACCCCAAATTCGGCGCGGCAATAAAAAAGATACCGGGGTTGAGCTGATGTTGCGATCAAACTTCTGCACCTTTGGCCGACGATCCGGCCCAGTCGAGTTTGAAATCCATTCTTTGGGTAAAGATCGGAGTTCTTCATGAATGCTGTTCAGAGATTTTTTCCGAAGATCATCAATGGCGCCTCGCAATTCATCATCCCGGTCTTCCAGCGCGATTACAGCTGGTCCGAGGAAAACTGCCGGCAGCTCTGGAAGGACCTGCTCGCCATCGCCGACGCCGGCCCGGATCGCGGGCACTTCATCGGGTCCGTTGTCTACATCCAGACTGGCGACAGCTCGGCCGGCTTCACGCGCTGGTTGCTGATCGACGGACAGCAGCGGGTTACGACCCTGACCCTCCTGTTGACGGCGTTGCGCGATCACATTCGGGAAACGGGATGGCAGGGCAGCGACGATGGCCCGACGGTGAAACGGATCGACGCGTATTTTCTGCGCAACCTCCAAGAGGAGGGCGAGCGCGAGATCAAGCTGAAACTGCGCCGCCATGATGACGCTACCCTGCAAGCCCTGATCAACGGGGAGCCTGGCCCCGAGACGCTGTCGGCCCGGATACGTGACAACTATGACCTCTTCCGCGAATTGCTCGAAGATGCCGATCCTGAGACGGTATACCGGGGTCTCAATCGCCTCTTGCTCGTGGACGTCACGCTCGACCGCGGCATCGATGACCCGCAGCTGATTTTCGAAAGCTTAAACTCCACGGGTGTAGATCTAAGCCCATCTGACCTGATCCGGAACTTCATCCTGATGAGGCTTCCCGAAAAAGAGCAGACGCGCCTTTATGAAACCTATTGGAGCCGTATCGAGGAGCTGTTCAGGGGCAGCGAGCGGGTATTCGACAATTTCATTCGGGATTATCTTGCTCTGAGATCCCATTCCACGAAACTTGAGCGGTCCGACCGGGTGTATGATGCATTCCGGCGCGCCTACGCAGATATTGGCGAAGACATTGCATCGTTGGAGCAACTACTGGCGGAACTGCTTCGTCGTGGTAGGCAATATGCGGCCTTCGCCGTTGGAGGCGGCAGTGATGAGCGTGCCCGCGCCTTTGCAAGCTTGCGGCGCCTCGGCGATGTTCCGGCCATTCTGGTCATGCGGTTGCTGGAGACGCAGGAAACATCGAACACGCTCACCGAGGTGGAGCTTCTTGAGGCCGTCGGGCTTCTGGAGAGCTACCTGTTGCGCCGCGCCGTGATTGGTGCCCAGACGCGAGGCTACGGGGTGGAGTTCGCGAAGCTGGCCCAGAAGATCGATGAAACTCAACCGCTTGCCTCACTCAAGGCGGCGATGGCGCGGATGCCAACATCCTACACATTCCCGCAGGACGAGGCATTCAGGATCGCGCTCGAAGAGGGCGACATCTACCACAAGCGCGTCTGTTTCCACCTGCTGGAAGCGCTCGAGAACCGCGGGAGCAAGGAACCCAGCAATACCAGCAAATACAGTATCGAACACGTCATGCCGCAGAATGAAAATCTCGTACCGGCTTGGCGCGAGATGCTCGGATCTGATTGGCGACAGGTCCAGAGCATGTGGTTGCATCGATTGGGCAATCTCACTTTGACGGGATACAATCCAACTTATAGTGATCGGCCCTTCGAAGAGAAAAAGACAATCAAGGGCGGTTTCCAGCAAAGTTCTGTCCGGCTCAATCAGGATATCCGCGACGAGCCCGATTGGACGCCAACGGAGATGGAAACTCGCGGCAAGCGCTTGGCGGATCGGGCGTTGAAAACCTGGCCACGCCTCGATGCCGACGAGGAGGTTATTCGCGCCATGGAACTCGAGGAGCTCAAGGCCAAGGCGCAGCGGCGCAGTATTTCACAAGTTCAGATGAGCGCGGCTGCAACATCGCTTTTTGAAGCCCTCCGTACCCAACTGCAGGTCGCGTTTCCGAACGTGATCGAGGCCGCGGAGCACAAGTCGATCAGCTATCATGATCCGGAGTTTTTCTTGGAGGTGATACCGCGCAAACACGGCCTCGTTCTGGTTGTCGACCTCGACTTTAACGAGGTGGAGGCGGATGACGGATTGGCCGAGGACGCATCTGATCGCAGCTTTGTCATGTATGCGAGCCACCAGGGAGGCGTACTTGTTCACCTGCGAAACCCTACGCAAATTGACCGTGCCATGGCCATCGTGGCCCAGGCTCGTACGCTGACGTAGCGGATGAGCACTCCACATGCGCAAAGAAGGATCAAGCAATATGCCAAGATGCAGGTGGAGCAGCGCTGCCCGCCACAGGCGGGCAGAACGGAGGCATGCCGATGGTCGATAGAATAAGTGCGAGCCTGCAGCGCCTGTTCGAAGAGCACCGGATCGTCTTCTGGTACGACGCTGCGCGGGACATGCGGAACGAATACGACGCGGTGGTTCTGCCCGGCGTCGAGAAGGTCGAGATCGCGAACAACGAGTTCGGGCTGAAATACCGGATGCTGCGGCAGGAGCCGAAGACGAAATTCCTGGTGTTCAAGGACCGGCCCGAGCCCGAGATGACCGAGAACTGGCTGCTGGACCTGCAACTGGCGACTGCCGTATTCAAGGCCGACCAGGCGGCGATCTGGCTGGCGGAACTGGGCTTACCCGGCAAGTATGAAGCTGCCGTGCGCGACCACACGGCATTCTTCCGCTCTGCGGCACGTCTGGACCGCCTGAAGGCGATGGAGGCGGAGCAGCCGTCAGATTCCGTCTCGGCCGTACGGCGCAAGATGCTGGCCGTCTGCGCCGATGCGGATGGCGCCCTCGACACCGTGATCGAGGCCCTGCTGGGCGAGCTTGCTGAGGGCAGTGACGAGGCCCTTCGCCTGATGGACCGCGCCGGGCTGACCGAGTTCTTCTGGAAGCAGGTGGAGAACGCCTACGGCTATGTCTCGGACGAGCCGGATTTCGAAGACTTCGCCATTACCCTGTTCCAGTCCTGCTATTGCCGCGCCCTGGGCGAGGACGGCAAGCTGAACTCCGAGGCCCTGTTGGTCTTTCGGCGGTGGAAGAACAACCGCCTCGGCGCCGAGGCCTTCGAAACCCTCAGCCACAAATACGAGGATATCCTGCGCACCTCCGAGGATCTGCGGGACCGTGAGATCAAGGTCCTGCGCCCGATCGATCATTTCGAGGAGATCGACCGTCAGATCATCCGGACCTTGGTGGCGGAGATGTCCAGCCAGACCGTCACTGCCGCCGAGGTGCTGAAGACGGTTCGTGAACGCCGCCAGAGCCACTGGTATCGGACCTACGCGGATGTCTACGAGGCCATCGGATATGCCACGGAGTTCCAGCAGGCGTTATCGGAGGCGACCCTTGGCATGACCTCACCTGCCGAGGGCGTGAAGCGGTATGCGACAAGCTGGTTCAGAATTGATCAGCTTTATCGCAAGTTCATCTACCATATGCAGAAAAGCGGTCAGGCCTCGCTCTTGGGGTCCCTCTTCGAGAGCGTTGAGAACCGATATACGACCAACTTCCTGTTGACCGTGAACGATGCTTGGCAGGACCAGGTTGCCAAGATGAGCGACTGGCCGGTATCAACCTATGCAAGGCAGTCGGATTTCTACATGGAGCAGGCTGCCGAGTTTCGTCGACGCGATCAGAAGGTTGTCGTGATCATCTCGGACGCGCTGCGCTATGAGGTGGCCGAAGAATGCCTGCGCGAGATCCGCAAATTAAACCGCTTCGACGCAGACCTCAAACCGATAATCGCATCGCTACCCAGCTACACGCAGCTCGGGATGGCCGCGCTCTTGCCGAACAAGGATCTGATGCTGTCCGACGACGGTACCGTATCGTCATTCGGCAACCCGACCCAGGGAACCGCCAACCGCGAAAAGATCCTCGGCCAGGGGCGCGCCGGCGACCGGGTGAAAGCCATGAAGGCTGACGAATTCATGGCGATGAAGGCGGATGACGGCAAGGCGCTCTTCCGCGATCATGATGTCTTGTATCTCTACCACAACCGGATCGACATCGTCGGCGACAAGCTGGCGACCGAGGATCGCGTTACCGAGGCCGCCGAGGACGCGATCGAGGACCTGACGAAGCTTGTCCGCAAGCTGACGACCGCGAATTTCTCAAACATCCTGATCACGGCGGATCATGGGTTTCTCTACCAGCATCGCCCTCTGGATGAGACCGAGTATTCGGTTGCCGACCCGACCGGGGCTGAAATCCTCGTCAAGAACCGCCGGTTCGTGATCGGGCGTGGTCTCAATGAGACGGCAGGCATGAAGAAGTTCACATCGGAGCAGCTTGGCCTTGCCGGCGATCTGGATGTCCTGATCCCCAATTCGATCAACCGGATGCGGATCAAGGGCGCCGGCAGTCGCTTTGTCCACGGAGGAGCCACGTTACAGGAGGTCGTCATCCCCATCCTGCGGGTCGGCAAACGGCGCGAGGCCGATGTCGGCAAGGTCGAAGTTCAGATCATCGCCCCAAGCCGCAACCTGATTTCCTCCGGGCAGACATCTGTCGCCCTCTATCAGGCGCAGCCCGTGTCCGAGAAACAGCAGCAGCGTGATCTCCTGGCCGGAATTTATTCCCAGGACGGCACCCTGATTTCTGACGAACATCAGCTGACCTTTGACTTCACGTCACAGAATCCTCGGGAACGGGAACTGCCGATCAACTTCCTGCTCTCGCGCGAGGCGGATCGCTTCAACAACCAGGATGTCTTCCTGAAGCTGCGCGAGCGTGTCGGCAAGACCAGCCATTTCGAAGATTACACGAGCCATCGATTCCAGCTGCGCCGTGGGATCTCGACCGATTTCGATTTCTAAGGAGCGGGACATGAGCTCTCTCGATGACAAGATCAACGAACACTTCGCCGGCTATGTCGTCCGCAAGGACTTGGTAAAGGCGGTCAAGGGCAATGCGATCGTCCCGACCTACGTCCTCGAATACCTCCTCGGCCAATATTGTGCGACCGACGACGAGGCCTCGATCCAGAGTGGCATCGAGACGGTAAAGGAGATCCTGCGCAAGCATTATGTCCATCGCAACGAGGCCGGCCTGATCCAGTCCACGATCAAGGAAAAGGGCCGATACAAAGTCATCGACCAGATCAGTGTCACACTGAACGAAAAGACCGACAGCTACGAGGCCATATTTGACAACCTCGGCATTAAGAAGGTCGCCGTCGACAGCGGCACTGTGAAGGCCCACCCGAAGCTCTTGGTGACGGGCGTCTGGTGCATCGCCGACGTCCAATACGAGTTCTCCGAGGACGCGCGCACTTCCCCCTGGAGGCTGGAAACCATCAAGCCGATCCAGATCGCGAAGGTGGATTACGAAGGCTACAAAGAAGCACGCGGTCAATTCACGAAGAACGAGTGGATCGACCTGCTCATGCAGTCCATCGGCTTCAATCCGGAAGCCTTCGGAAGGCGCAGCAAGCTGCTGCAGCTGATGCGCCTGATCCCCTTTGTGGAGCGCAACTACAACATCATCGAGCTTGGCCCCAAGGGCACGGGCAAGTCTCATATCTACTCCGAGTTTTCGCCCCACGGGCAGCTGATCTCCGGTGGCGAGGTGACGATCCCGAAGCTCTTCGTGAACAATTCGAACGGGCGGATCGGCCTGGTCGGGTATTGGGACGTGGTGGCCTTCGACGAGTTCGCCGGTCGCGAGAAGACCGCCAACAAGGCGCTCGTCGACATCATGAAGAACTACATGGCGAACAAGACATTCTCCCGAGGCGTGAACCCGATGGGCGCCGAAGCGAGCTTCGCCTTCGTCGGCAACACGGATCACAATGTTCCCTTCATGCTGAAGAACAGCGACCTGTTCGAAGCCCTGCCGCCGCAGTTTCACGACAGCGCCTTCATCGACCGCTTGCACGCCTATCTGCCGGGCTGGGAGGTGGATGTGATCCGGGGCGAGATGTTCACCCGCAGCTACGGTTTCATCGTCGATTACCTCGCCGAGATCCTGCGACACCTTCGACAGGAGGATTTTTCCAACCGGCCGGATCAGCACTTCAACATCAGCGAGAAGATTTCGACCCGGGACCGCGATGCCATCTACAAGACTATGTCGGGCCTGCTGAAGGTTCTCTTCCCCGCCGGCGGTGAGAGCGCGGAAGACGTTGAAGAACTACTGCAACTCGCCATAGAGAGCCGCAAGCGGGTCAAGGATCAGTTGTTCCGGATAGACGCGACCTACCCGGAAGTCGATTTCTTCTACACCGGACTCGATGGCCAGAAGCAGCGGGTGCAAACCGTGGAAGAGCAGGAATTCCCCCAGTTCTACCACAGAAAGCCATCCCGGGATCCCAAGGAGCAGTCTGCAGACGGCCAAGACATCGATGGAGATGTGACCGAAAACGACGCTGAAACGCAGGCGTATTCTTCTGAGAATGTGGTGGCACCACCAAAGCTCGAAGAAGGCCATTTTACCTTCGCCGAGAACCGGAAGGGCATCAGCTTTGAGACGCTTTTCGGGCCTTACATGGACGGCGCCTCCCGGATCATGGTGACCGACCCCTACATCCGCTACTTTTATCAGGTTCGGAACATGATGGAGTTCGTGGAAATGATCGTCCGGCGTAAACCGCCTGAAGATCAGATCTCCATTCATCTCGTGACTGGTCCGCAGGACGGGGACATCCAAAAGCAACGAGATCTTCTCGACAGCATCAGCGAAGCCTGCACCGGCTCGGGCGTCGATTTTACATGGGCCTTCGATACCTCTGGCACGGCACACGCACGGGACATCGTGACAGATAATGGCTGGAAGATAGTGCTGGATCGCGGTCTGGACATTTTCCAGGCCCCGGTGCGCCGGGAGGGGTTCAGCCTTGGGGATCGACTGCAGGAACATCGCATGGTGAAGGGGTTCTATGTGACCTATGTCCGGCAGTAGCTCAGGATTCGTACCGACTGCAGTCGCCGCACGGCCTTGCCTCGATGGGTCGTCGAGCCGATCGCATTGCTGCGGCAGTCAGGGCGGAGAACCCAAATACCAAAGGACGAGACCCGTCAGGGTAACGTCAATTGAAGGCAACCAAAGTGGTTGACCGCTCTCATACTTCACATTAAAGCTTTAGCCTCAATCACATAAAATGTTCCAAACTAAAGGCAAATGATGTTCTTCAAAAATAGGCAATCGCATGACGCACGAAAGGGACAAGAACTCTTCGAGCGTGGTATGTTGGCGGCCTCCCGATATGAATGCGATGAAGCGATAAAGCTTTATACTGCTTCCATTGAAGCAAATCCCAATCCTGCACCATACATTAACCGTGCGAAGTTGTTTAGCCTGCGACTCCGACATTACGAAGCCCTACAAGATCTTCATAAGGCAGTCGAACTGGACCTCAAGCAAGGGAGAGAATTCCAGAACGAGATCGGAAAAGAAATCGAACTGTCCAAGGTCATGACGGTCCACTATGGCAACGGATTACGAGAACGGCTTATCGATGATCTTGAAAGCAACGGTCATATACATGTTGGCAAGCGAATCTTGTCATCATGCAGCGAGAACAACCTTGATTTGATCGAGCATCATTTCTTCAATGAAATTGATAATATCAAAAAGTTCGATGGCTTCGACGCAAACCCAGAAGCCTGTGAGTATTGTGAACTATACCCTCAGTCCTTCATTGACGAAAAGCTCGTGTCATGCCCATCCCCCTCAGAATATGAGATGATGCGAATGAAATATGAGTCTTTCCTGTGCGCTTACCCTCCCGACAAAATGACTCTCGTTCGAAGAGGTGCGATTTATGATGCCCATGACCGACTTCTAAGCCGGGATTGGGGCGACATGTATATGGCGTTTGGTTCGGACTGCCCTGGAGTAATTCGACAAGCTGCGCATCTCATTCCTTCCTGACAGTTCTACATCGGGCCACTGATACATGCCCATCCATCCCCTACGTCTCTTGTCGCTTCACAAGAAAGACTGTAAGACCGCATGTCTTTTTCCAGCGGCGCGCGCATGATGGTTCAGCCTGTATCCTGATCGCATGGCGGCAAGTGCCGTCGATCTGCGATGGAGGAAGGCATGACGAAAGAACAACCGACGATCTATGTCGGGATCGACGTTTCGAAGTACAAGCTGGCAGTTGCAATTGCCGGTGGTGGGGTGCGTGACGAGGTTCTCAGCCTGGGCACCTTTGAGAACGCCCCTGCCAGCGTCGACCGGCTGCTCAAAAAACTTTCCGGGCGTGGGTCGCCCATCTCGATATGATATGAAGCGGGGCCTACGGCGTGCGGCAGGCGCGATGTCTGAACCGCGCTCCATCGACGATTTCGCGTGAGCTGGCACGCCATGCGCATGGAGGAGATTCTTCAACTGGGTCCCGACGACTTCGGATCGGACAAGGGAATTCCGTATCTGCGTATCCGCCACACAGTCATCAATGGCGTGAAGACGCTCAGCAGCGCCTGGACGCTCCCGCGGAACGCGCAACCCAGACCGGCACCTACGGGTGGAAGAGGTGGGGACGATCGACTACCCCCCCCCCGCGCCGTCAGGCTGGATTCCCGAGGTCGAGCAGCTCGGCAAGCGCCTGCCGCACATCACGCGCATCAACCTCAAATTCGACCTGCCTGGCGAAATCAACGGCACGCTCCGCGTAGACGCTATCGATCACGAGCGGCCCTTCGTTCAGCGCGGCGAGTAGTGACGCGTATGTACGATAGCCGAGCCCACGCGCTGCAAACTCAGTGCGGTGCGATGGCCCCATTTCGGGGAACCACTTTGCGAGATGTCGTTTCAGCTGCGGAAGCAGCGCGGAGTCGAAGGCGATACAGATATTTTTCATAATTCGTCCTCTCAGGATGGAGCTTCTGAGCGACCTTTGTGGCCGTCCTATCAGGACATGGTTCCATAGCACGGTATCCGGAATGCGCATTCCGACACATCCGATCAGGTGTTCCGACGACATATGATCAGCCATTCCGGAGTATCCGATCACCCCGAGATGACGCCGTCGGGCGCGGTTTGGTAATGGCTCCTTGGCTTGGCCC
>Ga0307975_1000599_pt1 | contig 20071 bp, 19 predicted proteins | sample OrgLakmetagen917_FD_201825 | JGI IMG/M metagenome (GOLD analysis project Ga0307975, IMG submission 201825) | Saline water microbial communities from Organic Lake, Antarctica - #917 | ecosystem: Environmental > Aquatic > Non-marine Saline and Alkaline > Saline | place: Antarctica: Organic Lake... | reverse complement strand
CAAGGGGGCCGGTGGCGTCAAGCAACTGGACGCCAACACCCGGCAAGCCGTCGAGAAGCTGGTGCAGGCCGCGCTTCAAGCCGCCAACGTGGACCGCAACTCCCGGTCGGCGGCGGGCGCTATTTCCAGCGCGGCGGGCGCGGCGGCTGGCCTTGCCTCCAACCTTGGCGCGGCGGCTGCGAACGCGGCGGCTGTGGCGGCGAACCTCGTGGCCGCATCGGCTGCACAGGCCACCATCGCACAAGCCCAACTCGGTGCCGCCCCTGACCCTGTGTCACAAGCGGGCGCGCGGGCGGTGGGTGAAGTCCGGGCCGCGCTGGGGGACAACGCGGGCTATGACCTGATCCGGTCAGGACGAACCTCTGAACTTGCGGCCACGGCCCCCCTTGAGCGGGAAGCCCGCGCCGCCGCCGAGAACAGCGCGAGACTGCAAGAGGCCGTGGGCGCGGCTACCACCGCCTATCGGGAAGCACAGCAAGCCCTGAGCGCCCCCGCTGGCGGCTCTACGGGCAGTTCCGGGGCATCCGGTGGTGGTGCTGGCGCTGGCGCTGGTGCAGGTGGCGGAGGCGGAGGCGGAGGCGGAGGCGGAGGCGGTGACAGCGATCCGCTGGGGGATGCTATCCAGCAACAGGTCCAAGGTTACCGCGACGAGATTGAATTGCTTGGCCTGTATGGCGAGGAATTGGAGTTCGCCAAGAACATCCAAGAACTGCAAAACATCGCGCGCCAAGAGGGCACGGAACTGACCGCGCAACAGATCGAACTGCTACGCCAAGAGAGCGAGGCGCTGAAAGAGGCTACCCGCAACGCGGACACCTTCACCAACGGCCTCAAGGCTGGTCTGGCACAAATCAACGAGAACCTGCAAAGCACGGTGTCCTTCACCCGCGACTTCGTGGTGAGCGCGTTCAATGGCATGTCGGACGCTATCGTGGATTTTGTGACGACCGGCAAGGCGGACTTCAAGGGCCTGCTCACTGACCTGCTGAAACAGCTTTCCAAGTTCCTTGCGGACCGGCTGCTCGCCAACTTCCTGAACGCCTTCGGCGCGGGGCTGGGGGGAGGCATCGGGGGAAGCACCTTCTTGGGCACTAGCGTGGGTCTGGCGCAAGGCGGCTATGTCTCCGGCAAGGGCGGGCCGACACAGGACAACCTCCTGCGCTTCCTGTCCAACGGCGAGTTCGTGACCAACGCCCGCGCCACTTCGCAGTATGGCCCCCTTCTGGAAGCCATCAACGCCGGGCGCGGCGACGACATGATGGGCCGGATGTATTCCCGCGCCTATGAAGCCGGGGGCCAAGCCGGAGAGGCGAACACCCTCATGGCCTTGCGTGCCTCCAATTCGTCTCCTCAAGCGACACGGGAGTTCGCCCCCAACATCAACTTCAACTTCCCCGGCGGGGACGCGGACAGCTTCCGCCGCTCCGAAGGCCAAGTCCGGGCACGCATGTCTCGCCTGATGCAAGACGCTGACAATCGCAATAACTAGAGTTTACCAGAACAACTGACCCGGTTAATATCCAACCATGAAAACACTGGAAATTTCATATCTGTTTGAATGCTTCACCCCCTATTTTGAAGGGGGTCTCTTGGTTTGGAACCATCGCCCGGAAACCCACTTCAAAAACCTTCATGGGTTTAAGGTCTGGAATGCTCGTTTTTCTGGTGAACGCGCGTTCACGGCCTTGGACGGGGGTGGTTATCACTATGGTGCAATCAACCGATCTTTTTTCAAGCTGCACCGGGTTCTGTGGGCTATGCACTCCGGGGAATGGGTGCATAAGCTGGATCACAAGAACGGCGTTAAAACCGACAATGCCATCCTAAATCTTAGACACACAACCCCCTCCAAGAACGCACGAAACGCCAAGCGATCTAAGGCAAACACCACGGGGGCTACCGGGGTTTACCTTCGCCCTAATGGGCGTTTTCAAGCTACCTTACGGACGGATGCGGGTATGGTCACCCTTGGGACTTTTTCCTCTCTGGGTCTAGCCAAGGATGCTCGCCGCAAGGCTCAAACTACGCACGGGTATTCCGAGCGGCATGGAGAAGCATGATATGTCGTTTGATGAAGTCCGCCTTCCGGTTGAGATTGAGCGTGGTGCCCAAGGCGGGCCGGGCTTCCTCACCACCGTGACCGTCCTCAACTCGGGCAAGGAAAAGCGCAACAGCCTGTGGTCGGTGGACCGGGGCGAGTGGGACATCGGCTACGGCATCGACACCCGCGAGAACGCGCTCAAGATCAGGAACTTCTTCATGGCGCGGGCAGGCAAGGCGCGCGGCTTCCGGTTCCGGGACTGGTCCAACTATACGACCGGCACGGGACAGCAAGGCGTGGAAGAAAGCCCGGACAGTGGCGACACCACCTTTCAACTGCAATACACCTATACCGACGAGGGTGGCTTCTCCTACACCAAGCCGATCTACAAGCCGGTCAATGATGCCAACTTCAAGGTCTATCTGGACGGCGTGGAGCAGGGGAGCGGCTGGGCACTGAACACCGCCACCGGGATCATCACGTTCACCGACCCGCCCGATTATGCCGTGGACATAACGTGGACCGGCACCTTCGATCTGCCCGTCCGCTTTGACACCGACCGGCTGGAAATCATCGTGGAGAACAAGAACGTCCTCTTGACCCCGGCCATCCCCATCGTGGAACTGAAACAGTAATGCCCCTAGTCTTTTCATCTGCCCTGCAAACCCACCTTGATGGGGAACTGCAAACCCTTGCGTCCCTGTGGACCATCGAACGCAATGACGGGGAAGTGCTGCGCTTCACCGACCATGACCGTGATCTGGTGTTCGAGGGGGCAACCTACCTGTCCGGGATCGGCTACGACCGCTCCGCGATTGAGGACAAGGTGGACCTGTCCGTGGACAACATGGAGATCAAGGGCATACTGGACGGCACGCTGGTAAAGCGGAATGACGTTCGGGGCGGGCTGTTCGACGGCGCACGCGTCACTATCCAAGTGGTGAACTACAAAGACCTGTCCATGGGTAGCATTGTGCGGCGCACCGGCTGGCTGGGGACCGCGCGCCAGAACAACCTCGGGGAATTCGACGTTGAACTTCGGGGCCTCTCACAAGCACTCTCTGAGGGCCTGACGCTGGTTTACACTCCCGCGTGCCCGGTGGACTTGGGCAGCACGAAATGCCAAGTGCCGGTCCTTACCCGCACCGAACGGCAGAGCCTCACCACATACGCAACCGAGAACTGGATGATAGTTTCCGAATACCCGGACTATGTCTGGAAGTGCACTTCGCCGGGACAGACGGAAGACGAAACGATCCTCGACTTCACGATCTTCGACGTGGGTGCATCCGGCGTCGAAGTGACCGATGGAAGCGTGACGTGGGTGAGCAACCTGCGCTACGACCGGGACTTCACCGTCACATCGGTGACGAACCGCAAGGCGTTTTCTGTGACCCTCACCGAACCCCGTCTGGCCGATTACCCGGACTGGTTCCAAGAGGGGGCGCTTCTGTTCAACACCGGGGCGAATGCTTCCGTCTCCAAGGGCATCAAGTTCGCGCCGGAAGGGTCAACCGGAGATGTGGAAATCGAATTGCATCTGCGGCTTCCCTTCGAAGTGCAAGTGGGGGACACTGGCACCGCCATACCCGGCTGTTCCAAGACCGTTCCAGACTGCGGGAACAAGTTCGGAAACGTCCTCAATTTCCAAGGCCACCCCTACGTCCCCGGCGATAACTACCTCAAGAAGTATCCGAACGCGAAATGACCGTCACCCGCACCCAGATCGTCAAGACCGCCCAAAGCCTCGTGGGCACCCCTTGGAAGCACCAAGGCCGGTCCCGGCGTGGCGTGGACTGCGTGGGGCTGATCTACCTTATCGCCAAGGAACTGGATATCCTCCCCGACCGTCTCGACATCCCTGCATACAGGCGCGAACCGGATGGCTCCGTGCGGGGCTACTTTGATGCTCATATGCACTTGAGATCACCGGACGACCTCAAGCCCGGAATGGTCCTTCTGCACAGCTTCAACGGTTCGCCTTTCCATGCGTCTGTCGTCATAAACGCTAAGGCCGGGGCGATCATCCACGGGACTGCCGCAAGACGGGCCGTAGTGGTGGACCTGTTTAAAGGGCAGAAAGACGGTATGCGTCTCCATGCCGCTTACGACTTCAAGGGGGTGGCAGATGGCTGATCCAGTAAGTTTCGCAGTCAACATCGCTCTCCAAGCGGCTATCTCCCTGATCATCGCGGCGCTTCGCCCCAAACAGGAAATCGAAGGGCCGCGCCTTGACGACACCACCGTGTCCAGCGCCGCCTTCGGGCGTACTATCCCTATCGGCTACGGGACAGACGTGATCGGCGGCAACATCATCTGGGGTGAGGAAATCGAGGAGGTCTCCAAGGAATACGACATCGGCAAGGGCAACCCGTTCTCACTCGGAACCCGGACAGAATACAAATACTACTTGACCTGCGCCGTGGGCATCAGCCAGCGCGAAGCCCAAACCCTGATAGGCATCTATGCGGACGGCAAGCTGATCTATGATCGGGACGCGATTGACGGCAAACCATCGGGCAACCTCCACCCCTTTCTGGACGGCGTGCCCGAAAGAGACCGCGTGAACGACAAGGGTAAAGAGCGGTCACCGCCAATCATCAAGAACCTCGAATTCAACTTTTACGAGGGGTCTCTGACCCAAGAGCAAGACCCGATCATGGCCGCTGACGTGGGGCCTACAGTGTGCCCTGCTTACCGGGGCCTTTGCTACATCGTGTTCAACCGGATGCCGCTCAAAGACGTGGGCAACCGCGTACCGCAGTTCCGGTTCGTTATCTCATGGGGGGACCCTACCGAGACGGAACTTCTGTTCCGGGAAATGGGGGACCCAGACGTTCCTGTGATCACTCAGACCTCCACCTATCCGTGGGTCTATGACCGCGACCGGGACGTGGTTTTCAGCATCCGGCAAGAAATTCAGACAATAGAGCAGGTCCAGAACCCGTTCCAAATGGCAAGCAACACCCCCGGCGATCCAACAAGCGTGCGGGTTCAATGGTTCGAAGCGGCTGACGGCCAGACCGGGGACGTTCTTTACACGAAGAAAATCCTCAACAAGATTGACAGTTCTAATCTGTTCAACCCGGTCTATGTGAACGACATCATCTATAAATACATGGTCGGATCAAAGGGTGACTATCTGGCGCTATACACCGACCCTGACCGCTTTGTGACGACTAAGCACGGGAACATCACGTTCGTGAACAAATCAGACTTTTCACGGGCGGGCAGCACCAGCGGCGGCGAAAAACTGAACAGAAACGCAGACCCGCCTGACACGAACATCGTGTCTAGCTGGACGGTACCCCTGCAAAACGTGGTGCAGTTAAACGCGGGATACAACGCTTATCAGGTGGACACGCTTCTCGGGCCGAAAAACTTCATCCTTGGGGGGTGCCAGCTTAACGCAGATGGTCCGAGCGGGACGCACCTTCATTCTGTCACCGTTATCCAGATGGGAGGCGGTATCAAAAAGACCGAAAACATGCAGGAGGATGGAATAAACAACATACTAGGCGTGTCTGAATGGCGCTATGGGCTGGTAAGCGGTCCAAGCCGGGGGCCTCTTTACGGCGACAGTGAAGTCGGGTTTTCATTCGGCTTCATGGATTGCATCGAAGGCCAGCGCATCCAAGACTACACCTATTGCTACGTCATGATGCGGACGGACCCGAACGGGTCAGATGCCGTGGTCCTCTATAAGATGGAAATGAACAGCACGGGGGGCTACCGCCGCATCTGGGCAAAGGTCATGCCTGAATTCGGGAATGGGATGGCGGGCGGTCCCGCCGCCGCGCCAAGCCTTACCTATGTCCCGTCGCTGGACTACCTGATATACCGGACCACCGCCGAGTGGCGGGCCTATGACGTGTCGTCCATGAATGAGCCTGACGAGACGGACGGCGGGCCTATCGAAGTCTGGAACATCGCATCCGCCGGGGCACCGGGCCGCGCTATCGACAACCAAATGCGACAGCCGGAAAGCACCCGCCTTCTCGGGCGTCAAGCCAACACCGGCACGTTAGACGGCGCTTTCCTTTCAATCGACGCCACGAACGGCGCGATTGCCAAAACATTCACGGCCACCCAGTTCTCGCTGGGGGATACGCTGAACGCGAACTATGTCCCGTCCGTCTACCAGCAATCCCAAGAGCGCGGCCTGATCTTTGTCGAATTGAGCGGGGAGACATCGCTGTTCGGCTGGGAGTATCTGGAACCCCAACTTGGCCGTGGGGCGGAACCACTTTCCACCGTAGTGTCAGACATCGTTACCCGTGGCAAACTCAGCGCCTCTTATATCGACGTGACCGATCTAGCCACCACTTTTGTAAAGGGCTACGTCATCGGGCGGGACACGACCTACCGCGCGGCGCTGGAACCCTTGCAAACCGCCTACAACTTTATCGGGGTGGAACGGGACGGGAAGCTGGTCTTTGTGCACCAGACCGGCGCGACCGACATCCTCGTGCCCGAAGACGACTTTGTGCGATCCAGCAACAAAAATATCTTCGAGGAAGAACGCAAGGATGAAGTGACTACCCCGCGCATGGTCTTTCTGAAATACCGCTCAACCGACCTGAGAGACGAAACCGCTACCCAGCACTCACGCCAGATCACCGACACCTACCTGACGGTCGGATCAAAGGGGGACGTGACCACCGAACTCCCGCTCGTGCTTCTGGACCAAGAGGCGAAAAACATCACCCAGAGGATGCTTTACGAAAGCCGTTTGAACCTCGACAACTTCAAGTTCAAGCTGCCCTCGCAATACCTGCGTCTGTCCCCCGGTGACGTAATCCAATTCACCGCCGCCGGTAGGACGGAAAGCATGAGGGCGAACCAAGTCACTGTCGGGTTCGACTATGAGATGGAAGTGGAAGGGGCGCTTGTGGACGGGGACGTTTATCTGCAAAACGCCCCCGCAGCTATCCCGTATGGCTCCCCTAACTTCTCATCTGACAACGTGGACGTGCAGCCCGCGCCCGAAGCGTTCGGTCTTTACATGGATGTCTACCCGATCCGGCCCGACATGGTGAGCGCGGTCTCACGCGACAGCGGGTTCTACCTCGGATACATGGCGAGCATCCCGCCGCTCTACGCGGCGCGGAGACGGTTCGTGGGAGCCGTATTGCAGGTCAGCTATGCGGGCACGTTCGAGACCCGCGCAAACACCGCTACGGCCATGTCATACGGCGCTGTGGCGTCTTCCATCCCGAACATACCGGACGCGAACTACAACGGCGTGGATGAAAGCACGATCAGGGTGCAAGTCTACAGCGGCGCGGCGGACTTTGTGTCGGTGACCCAAGCCCAAATGATCGGGGAACGCCTCAACGTAGCGATGCTCTACTGCCGGGAGGCGGGCATCATGGAGATCATCCGGTTCCGGGACGTGGCGGAAGTGACCGAAGCCGGGGTAGACTTTGTGGAACTGACCGGGCTTATGCGCGGGCAACGGGGCAGCAACACTGAGGCGCTTGGCTGGTCTGGCGTGGACGTGGAAGCCTCCCCGACCTATTGCATCCTTCTGCAAGCGGAAGACTTTGTGCCGGTTCTCGAACCCCTGTCCCGTCTTGGGACCACGGCGATCTACCGCAACGTCCCGATTGGCGTAGAAGCCCCGGCGGGCCTCAGCCCCCGGACAACAGCAATCCAGTTTCGGGGCCTGAAACCTTTCAGTGTGGCGAACCCCAAGCTGCGCTTTGACGACCCGTCTGGCGGAGAATACGAGATTACTTGGGACCGCCGAACCCGGAATGAGGGCGCGTGGAATAACCTGCAAAACTTCGTGCCGTTGGAGGAAGACGTAGAAAGCTACGAGGTGGACATCCTCCTGCGGTCTGGGGCCATCGCCCTACGGACCCTTACGACAAGCACCCCAAGCGTGCTATACACCGCCGACATGATAGACGAAGACTGGGGCACGGACGGATTGCCTGATCCTCTGGTGGTCAAAATCTACCAAATCAGCGCCCAAGTGGGCCGGGGCTTTTCTTATGAAGCCGAACTTCGAGAGGAAATCTAATGGCAACCCCGAACCTTAATCTGGACCACATCACCGAAACCCAGTTCAACAAAGAGACCACCGCGAACGTCACCTTCGACGGGCTGGACAACGCGATGAATGCCAACCTGCTATTGACGCTGACAGAGGATTATACGCTCACAGCCGCGCTTTTCCGGGCGAACCAAACTTTCGTCGTGAACGGCGGCGCAGGCGGCACCATCGTGTTAAAGGTTCCAGATGACATTGCACGCAAGTTCACCATCGTGAACAACTCCAACAGCGCGCTTGAGGTCGAACTGAACAGCGCGGCGTCAGACTTCATCACTCTGGCCGTGGACACGAACATAATCCTGTATTCAGACGGCACGCACCTTTTCAATCTCGGGACCGGGACAGGCTCCGGTTCGGGGACCGGCGCGACCGTCACCGCCGTGACAGAGCAAACGGGGTCTTTCACGATCACCGACGCTATGCTGGCCGGGAACCAGATCATCAAGTGCAACAGCGCCTCGGCTATCGTGATCACCATCCCGGATGGCCTGACCGGGATCGAGCCCGCGACCTTTGTGCAGACCGGCGCGGGCCAAGTGTCGTTCGTGGATGACAGCGTGGTCTCTTTCATATCCCCGGACGGATTGACCAGTACCCGGACCTTGGGCAGCGCGATCAGTTTCATCGTTCTGGGGGCCAACGAATTCCTTCTGGCGGGCGATCTAGCATGAGCCACAACATCATCATAGGCGTGCTGGCGTCAGCCCGACTTGGCGGCGGCGGCGGGGGCGGCACCCCTACCGATGCGGGCGCTTCATGGATACTGGACGCGACATTCCTGACGGACGAACTGGCTCTGGAAAGCGATCTGGTTACGCTCACGCACCAAGGCGCGACAGCGGACTACAGGTTCCCGGTCCCGACCGAAAAACAGGCAGGCCCGGATGTAGACATCCTCTACTGGGAGGTGGTCTGCAACGTGGCATCCGCCTCGACCGATTCCTACCAAGGGGTAGCGGACGGCGCTAACCCCCCCGTTGGAGATAACCCCATAAGCAACGGCAGCATGGGGCGGCGCGGGAACGGCACCATATGGGAAGACAACGGACAGCAAGTCACGTCCTTGCAGACTTTCGGCGCGCTGAATGACGTGCTTATGATGGCGTTCCAGCCGTCCACCGGCTCCCTTTGGACCGGCGTGAACGGGACATGGGACAACGACCCAGACGTGGACGCTGCAAATCACGTAATGGCGTTCAGTCCGCTACCGTTGCTCTGGAAACCCGTGGTCCACACGCGGAACGTGGGCGAAAGTTTTACGCTGGTCAGCACCGCAACCAACTTTGCGCACACGGTACCGGCCTCTGCCACCGCTCTGGCAGATTATGTGGCGACGTTCTATGACGTGTTCCCCGACCGTCAAAGCCTCTATGTCGTCACGGCGGAGCGCCCGATCAACCAAATGAGCGTAGACTTGCAGCGGCTTTACGTAGTCACGGAGGATTAAAAATGGCAGTCATCTTTGCATCAAGTTCGGCCTATGACTTCACCGGGAACATGACCGAATACACTGGCGCGGCAGTGAGCCGGGACCCGGACTATTCGGACAGCGAAATCGCTATCGCGTTTACCTCCAGCGTATCAAACCCGTGGGAAATCCCGAACATCACCCCAAGCGGAACGCTGATCTGGCTGCACATGCGGGCGTGGTTCCCCGCCGAAAGCGACAATTCTGGGGCTGATGGACGTTGGATTGATTTCTACGACAGCACTGGTGATGCCGTAGGCGGTATCGACTGTATCAACGGAAATCTGCGCGTCTATGTCCAACCTAGCATCACCGAATACACCGGGGCAGCATGGTCGCACACCGTCGAAACGCTCTACACCCTAGACATCCTCATGGAGTGCGACGGCGTGAACCAGACTTGCACGCTCTATGTGGACGGAGTGCAGGTCAGCACCGTCACCCAAGCGGGCACAAAGGGCGTCACCCGCCGCGTGGACTTCATTACGGACGACTGCAAGGGCATATCGGGGGGGACACCGAACGGATACTTCTCTGAGATCATCATAGACGACGCGGACAGCACCCTTGGATGCAGGCTGCATCAAGCGCGCCCAGACAGCACGGGCACCTACTCAGAAATGAGCGGGGACATCGGTGACCTTCTGTACTATCTGGACAGCGCCTCGCTCGCCTCAACGGCCACAGGAGAGCGGTTCTCTTGGAACCCCCCGTCCTACAGCGGTGACCTGTCAAACCCCAGCGTGAGGGCGGTTATAGGGTCTGTCAGCTTCATCGGGGGATCGAGTGGCCCTCCGACCTTGGAACAGTTCCTCCGGGTGGGCGGCACGGACTATTATGGCGACAAGCACGTGGGCATCGCCAGCGGCGTCACGAACGCACAATACACATGGGCCTTGGACCCTTCCGACAGTCTGGCATGGGACATCGGGGACATGGGCAGCTTTGAAGTAGGGGTTCGGTCGAATACTGTGTGAACTTGAGTGCATCGTCAACCTTGTAGACAAACTCAAGCTGGTGTAGCCTCTGGGCATCCCCCTGCCCGGAGGCACAAAATGTCAACCTACAATCCCCTCATCATGCGCATTGCAGGCGAACATAAGAGCTTGCACGAATGGCCGGGGGCACAGCACAATCCCGAAGTCATAGCACTCTATGCCGCCGTAGGGCACGAATGGGTTCAAGACGACGAAACCCCGTGGTGCGCGGCTTTCGTCGGAGCGGTTCTGGCTGAGGCGGGCCTTCCGCACACGGGCAAACTCAACGCCCGATCCTATCTGGGATACGGCGTCGAAGTCGGCATGAGGGACGCGAAGCCGGGGGACATCGTGGTTTTCTGGCGCGGTTCCAGAAATGGCTGGCAGGGGCACGTAGCGTTTCTTGTGCGCTTCGAGGGCGACCAAGTGATCGTCCGGGGCGGGAACCAAGGCAACCGCGTCTCCGACAAACACTACCCCCTTGAGCGTGTCCTTGGATACCGGCGGGCCGTTCCTTCCGACGCCGTGGGCAACCGACCGAACCTAAAGGACGGATCGACGGGGGCGTTCGTTCGGGCGCTGCAAGAACGCCTCAAGGGATTGCGTTACTTCCCCGGCAATATAGATGGGAACTACGGACCCCGCACCGAAGCCTCCGTGCGAGAATTCCAGAGTGCCTATCATCTTACCGTGGATGGCGTAGTGGGCCGGAACACTTGGAGCGCCTTGGACGCCGCCGTAGCACGACCCGACCGGCCCGTCACCAAGGAGAAGCTGCGGGAAGACGGCTCCCGGACCATGGGCATTGCAGACTTCCTGAAAAAACTGGCGGGGGGCGGCGCAGGCATTACCATCGGCGGGGCCTCTGTGGCAGACGTATTAGGCACGGACCCTGCCCAAGTGGATCAAGTATCGGGCCTGCTGGACACGGCCAAGACCCTCGCCCTAAATCACTGGTGGGTAGCCCTCGTTTTGATCGGGGCCGGGGCGCTTTGGTATGCGGCCACCCGCCTCGAAAACATCCGTCTTGACGACGCCCGCACGGGGGCGAACCTGAAATGAATATCCTGATTTCAGCTTTCGTAGGGACGCTGCTTCTCATGGCGGGCCTTCTCTGGTGGCAGACCAACCGCCTTGAAACGGCGCAAGCCGAACTCGCCACCGCCAACGGCTACCTGTCGGCCTGCGGCGGTCGCCTGCAAACCGTTCTTGATGACGTGAGGTCCGACAATGAAATTGATGCCATACCTGATAGTGCCCTTCGGGATGTTCCTGCTCACTGGCTCATACCTGACGAGATTGACCGCCCGTCGCAAAACTGATATTAGGGGCTATGCTCACCCCAGAAATTATCAGGTCTGCGCTTCACTACAACCCGTAGACAGGGGCGCTTACGTGGAAGCACAGGCCGACGCATACTCCACAATGGAACGGGCGTTGGGTCGGAAAACCTGCTCTCACCGCCAAGTTGCCGAGGGGCTACGGGCACGCCAAAGGCGGCTGGGTGGCGCAAATCAACAACGGCTCTGGTATGGTCTACCTTGGGTATTTCAAGGACAAGGCTTCGGCTATCGCGCGGCTAAAGCAAGCCGAACGGGACTTGGGTTATTCGGAGCGGCATGGCTCCTGACCGCATGTGAAAAACCTTTGCCGGAAGTTGGCCCTCCCGTGGTAGACTTTTGTGCGGTGGAGGAACCGCGCCGCTTCTCGCAAGAGGAACTGGACTGGCGCTCGGAAAACGCCCCATCAAACTTGAGAAAAGACTTCAAAACGAACACAACCTATGACCGGGAGTGCGCCGTTGACAGCCCCCCTACTGAACAAGTCACCTAACAAGTCAGTGAACCCGTGGTGGGGTGAACGCACGTTCACTGAAACCAAGGGGGATCGGCACGCCGTTCGTCATACTGTCGCCTATCGTCCTTTAGAGGGCAGTTCCGTTTCGATCATCGGGGGAGGCCCCGGCCTGTGCCGGGCGGCGGCATCAATGCTCGCCATGCACCGGGCCATTGCCGTGAACAACTCCTTCCTGTTCCTGCCCGCCCCTGCCATGGTCGTGGCGCTGGACCGCCGCTGGTGGTCATGGCATGGCAACGACACCAAGGCCCGGCAAGACACCTGCATCACCAGCCTGCAAAAGAACCAGACCAACCCGGCGGGCTTCACGGGCTACGCCTTCAACAAGGACCGCGCCACCATTTATGACCCGGACCCCGGCATATTGTGCGGGCAGAACAGCGGGCACGCGGCGATCACTCTGGCCATGCACCTTGGCGCGGCGCGCATCTACCTTGCGGGCTTCGACATGGGGTTCAAAGGCGAACGTACGCACTGGCACGGGGGGCACAACGTCCCGTCCTCATCGGCCAACTATCAACGCCGTTTCCGCCCGGCTCTGGAAGCACTGGCGAAGGTGGCTCCTGACCACGGAGTGTCCATCATGGCCTGCACCCCAACCTATGCGGACATCCCCACCTGCTCGCTTGATCAGGCTTTGGAGGACTTGCGCCAATGAACACCGCATGGGTGACCCTCCGGCATCAACCACCCTACCGATCTGACGCCTTCGCCAATGGGTTCGAGGCGCTGGGCTACAAGGTCAAGCTGGCCTTCCCCACCGATCAGGATGTCCGGGCTGAGGACGTGGTGGTGACGTGGAACCTCAACCCACGCTATCGAGGCGCGGCTCATGCCGCCAAGCGGGCCGGGGCCTCCCTGATCGTGGCCGAGAACGGATACATCCCGGCGGAGAACTCTGCCGAGCATCACTATGCACTGGCGCGCGACGGGCACAACGGGTCCGGGTTCTGGTTCGTCGGAGAGGAAGATCGCTGGGCCAAGCTGGGCCGCAACCTACACCCGTGGCGCGGTTATCCTGACGGCCACATCCTGATCTGTGACCAGCGGGGCATCGGCTCCGACATCATGAAGTGCCCCCGGCCTTTCATCGAACCCCTGCTTCCCAAGCTGGAACGTATCTTCGCCCGACATGACAAGCGCAAGAAGCCCCGGTTCGTGTTCCGTGCGCATCCGGGGAGGCATCAGTCCAAGCTGACCCTTGCCCAAGAACTGCAAGGCGCGCGGGCCATGGTGACATGGGCGAGCAACGCGGCCAACGAGGCGCTGCTCATGGGCTACCCGGCGTTCAGGACCGCACCCTTCCATGTGAATGAGGCTGTCCTCACTGACGTGTCACTCCTGCCCACGCCCCCCGAGACGGACCGGCTGGCGGGCTTCAAGAAACTGGCATGGGCACAGTGGTCCCTGACCGAGATAGGGGATGGGAGCGCGTTCAAATGGCTCCTACAGGACGTTCTATGAAAGAGTTAGCACGAAACAGCGCCCCGGTGCCTGACTTCATTTTCTACGTGAACAAGCCCAAGGCCGAGCGACTGGCCGAAGCCATGGCGGCGGGCGTGCGCAATGCCGGGTTTAAGGCCAGCCTGACCACCAGCATGACACCGCGCCCGAACTCCATCGGCGTGTTCTATGGGGTGGTGCCTGAGACCTACGCAACCTTCCTGTTCTACAAGGCTGATGGCCGGGCTATCTATCTGGACAATGGATGGCTGTCTACACCCTCCAAGCCCACCTTCCGGTTCTCGTGGAACAGCGTGCAGTCGTTCCTTCAAGACATGCCACCGGTGAGGAAGTGGGGGACCCTGACGGACAAGCTGCCCCCTTTGCGCGGGGCTACTGTGGACCGCCGGGCGCTGCTGATCCTGCAATCCCGCCAATACTTCGACTATCTCCGGCTGGGCTACACCCGCGACCAGTGGGAGCGCGTGACGACCAAAATCCTGCAAGACAAGGGCTATGACGTGGACCGTCGCGAGAAGCCCAACAAGCGGGAGCGGGGGGCGGTGACCTTCTTTGACCAGATCGCCAGCGCCAGCGTGGTGGTGTCCCTGAACAGCGCGGCCACGGTGAAGGCTTTGCGCTATGGCATCCCGGCGTTCTGTATGCTTGACTGCACCCCGTCACCCCTCGCCCCCGTGAAGGTGCCGGAATGTGGCCGCGCCGCGCCCCCGGACCCCAAGGCTGTGGACGATATGTGCGCCCGGCTGATGGCCTATGAAATCAGCTTGGATCAGATGAAATCAGGCGAGGCGGTGGACCGGATCATGGCCGTGCCGAACCACCAACGTAGAGGATACTGGTATGGAGATTGAGACAATCGCCAAGAAGGTGGAGGGCGTCTGGCTCCCCAAAGACGAGAAGCATCTGGTGGACTGGATGGTGAACTCCAAAGGCTCCCACCGCGAGCATGGCAAGATCACCTATCAGTGGTCCAAGCAACAAGCCGCCATGGCCCTGATGCACGCTCATATCCCGGACGCCAAGTCCAAGCTGTTCATCGACGTGGGCGCGCATGTCGGCCTGTGGTCCATGTGGTGGGCGCGGGAAATGCAGGCGGTGCTGGCCTTTGAACCCGTGCAGAACATGGCCAGCATCTATGACTACAACATGGCGTTCGTGGAGAACTACGAACTGATACGGGCGGCGCTGGGAGAAAAAGCGGGCACGCTGTCCCTGTCCTTCAACCCGGAGAACACCGGCAACACCCACAAGGCGCACGCGGGCGACGACCCGGCCACGACTATGGACGTGGCCCTCTACACGCTGGATGGCTTTTTCAAAGAGCGCCCCTCGCTGGTGATGCCAGTGGGTGCCATGAAGGTGGACTGCGAAGGGACCGAGGAAGCCGTCTTGCGCGGCGCGCGGGCCACCATCGAAGCCTACCGCCCCCTGATCGTGGTCGAGCAGAAGAAGGGCGCGGAATACTATGGGGCCGACCCACTGGGGGCTGTGAAGTTCCTGCACTCGCTGGGCTACCGGACGGCGAAAACCATGTCGGGCGATCACATCATGGTGCCCGAATGAACAAGCTGATCACACCCGGCTACGTCGAGCAGAACGCCGCCCTGCATGAGCAACCGGGCTATGGCTCATCCGGGCACCTGTGGCTAGGTCATATCGTGGAACTGGCAAAAGCCGTGAACCTACGTTCACTGATTGACTACGGCGCGGGCAAGGGCACGCTGGGCAGCTATCTCGGACCCTACGGTATCGCCTACACCCCTTATGACCCGGCCACCTTCCCCAGCTTGCCCGACCGCCCCGCCGATATGGTGGTGGCCTTGGACGTGATGGAACACATCGAACCCGACCACGTGCAGGCCGTCATGCAGCATATCGGAGAACTGACGCGCAAGGTGGTGTTCCTGCACGTGTCCACCCGCCCGGCCACCAAGGAACTCAGCGACGGTCGCAACGCGCATCTGATCGTGCAAGATTGGTATTGGTGGAAGCCTGTGATCACCCAGCACTTCAAGACGGTGCGCATCCGTCAAAACGTGGATAGCTTCGAGTTCGTCGGAACACCCAACCGGGCCACCCGTCTGACCACCGCTGAAATTCACAAGATCAAAGGACACTGACATGATAGGGACTGTATTCATCGGATATGACGCCAGAGAGGATGAGGCGGCACAGGTGGCCGCGTTCTCCCTCCGGCGGCGCGCTACCTGCCACCTGCGCATCTACGCGCTGGAACACCGCCTCCTGCGCCGTCTGGGCCTGTTCACGCGCCCGTGGCGCATAGACAAGGCCGGGCAGTTCTATGACGAGCAGGACACGCGTCCGTTCAGCACCGAGTTCTCGCACTCGCGCTTTCTGGTGTTCGATCTGGCGCAACGCCTCAAGACACAAGGCCCCTGCATGTTCGTGGACTGCGATTGGCTCTTTCAAGCGGACGTGGAGCCGCTGCTGATGGAGACCGCCAAATCCGGCGAGGAAATCGGGGTGGTGGATCGGGAGCGCACTGTGGTCGATGGGTCCACCAAGATGGATGGCATGGTGCAACAGAACTATCACCGCAAGCTGTGGTCGGCCATGTTCACCTTCATGCCGGGTGCCGGGCTGGCGGAGCGGTTCAACCCCACGGATGTTAGCAAGGCCACCGGGCGTGACCTGCACTCTTTCCTTGGAATGGATGACACCAAGTTCTGGCCCATCGACCCGGCGTGGCACTTCATCCCCTCTCTTGACCAGAAGCCGGAACAGATCAAGGGCATCCACTATTCCGAGTTCAGCCCGTGGATCAATCCGGACAAGTTCAGCCTCTACCCGGACACCTTCTGGACATGGGAAGACGAACGCGCCGCCATGGTGCAGCAAAAAGCGAAACAGAAGAACCTTCGTATATATGACAACTTGGAACACGATTTATCGGTGGCAAACGCTTGACGGGGGCGTTATCCTGCTATACCGTGACACAAGCTGGTGTCTCCAAGCCCCAGCGTGGTGAATGAGCGGGAGCGTGGTCTGAGGACAGCGTTTCCGCTCTACTACTTTCTGACCCCCCTTAAACAACGGTTGACAAACGCAACGGGGGCGGGCAGTGTCCCGGAACACCAAGCCAAAGGAGACACCCATGCTTGTGCAATCTGGTGGCGGCAAAGTATATGCCGTCCTTGCTGACAATCCCATTTACGAACTGGCGATCATGCCGAACCTGCAAGTGATCAGCACGTCCGTGTTTCTCATGCTGCGCTGCCGCTACAAGGTTCGCACGCAAGGCGCACAGTTCGACCCCATGCTGGTGCCCAAGCGCGTGCTGGCGGGCGGCATAGAGCGGTCGGGAAACACCCTGCGATCCAACGCGGTTCTTAACACCGGCTTCTCCATTGAAAAGGTAGGCTCCGGGTTTCCGGCCCTGATGGCGAAAAAGGTCTACGAGAGCGCGGTCGCCCACTACGTAACCTATGACGCCAGCGAAGCCCCGGCGGCGGAAGGGTTCCTCACCCATCACAATCTACGGGAGGACTTTCACAAGGATTTCGCCGGTCTGGTGGAAAGCTGCATTGGCCCGATCTACCCGGCCAAGGACTTCACCCCGGTGCCCCTGCTGACGACGCAGTTCGACTTCGCCATGGCCATGGAGAACGTCAACGACAAGCACACCGGCCTGCACGCGGTGCCCGAAACGACCGAGGCCAGCGCCTTAGAGAACGTGTCCAAGGTGGACTTCGGGCCGAAGGTTGACAAACCCCACTAGAGTGTTCCTTATGGACCTATTGACTATCACCCTCCCCACGCCGGGGAGGGCACAGACTTGGAGGCTCTATGAACATCAGTGGATTGAAAGCCCGGTGGGTGCTAGATTGGATGGGCGGCAACTATGGTCGCGCCAAGACCTACGAAACCCTCCTGTTCCTTGAAAACCGGGGCGGCACCCAACGCATCACTGCCGCCGGGGAACTGGAAATACGCCTCAACTTCATAGCGGAAAAGCTGGGCACGGCGAAGTCGTCTGTGTCCCGGTATCTGGCATGGCTGAGTGAACGTGGGTTCATTGCCATACGCCGGGACTATCGCAACAAAGCAAGCTGCATCCTATTCATTCGCGTGCTGATCCGGCCCCTAAAATCATGGCTGGAACGCAGATGGAACGCGGCTGGAACGAGGGTGGAACGCTATACTCCTTATACTAAAAATTCCCTGGATACTCCTGTTCCGGGTTCGGCGGAGCCTTCCCCGGTTGAGGACATTCAAGACGATCAGGAATTTCCCCCGGAAAAGAAAGAACCATCCCCCCCGGCCCCCCTTCCACCCGTTAGCGCAATGTCCATGCTCCGGGGCAAGGTGGCGGGGGCCAAGGGCAGACTGACCAAGAGCGCGGCGGAGCGGGCCGATAAGGGCAAGACTTCCCGGCCTACGCCCACACAGGCGGCGCACGCATGGAACGCCCTTCTCCGCCAATGGGGGGACGCTCCGTTCGATCTGGACGGAAAGAACCTTGCGCACGTCAAGCGCACGCTGGCGCATCTGCAACCCAAGACGCTGGACGAGTTCACCACCCGGCTGGAACCTGCCATGGAATGGTGGTTCGCCAACCGGCAACAGTTCCCCAAGCACAAGAGCCAACCGGCGCATCCGTGGGTTCTGAACCGCTACAAGACAGGGGCCTTTACAGCGCCCGTTCCTGCCCCTACGCCTATTCCTGCACCGGAACCCGTTGCTCAACCGACACCCGAACCACAAAAAAGCGGGAATGGACTGATGGCTATGTTCTCAAAACCTAAAAAGAAGTATGGTAAAGGCACCCCACAAGGGGAGGACTAGGGATGCTGAACAAATATGCAATCGCGCAACAGCAAATCGGTGACGTGTTCGCGCCGGGGAAACTCCACCCCCAAGCGCACGCCCCGCTTGTCAATGAACTGACCCGCTTCGCAAGTGAAGCCGGGATCAATCCACGCGACGTATCCGGGGCCGACTACCACCTGACAGAGTTTGAACGGGACTACCTACAAGGCTTCCGCACGGCGGGCGCTGAGGGCCGGGCCGGTCTGCTCTACATCGGGCAACACTCCCCGCCGGTGCAGGCGCGGATGAAGTCGGCGTGCGGTGCCATACTGCGAAACTACCTGTCCGCCCGGCTGATGTTCCGCGACGAACTGGTGCACGAACTGTGGGACTTGAAGCGGCAACCCCGCTACGACCTCATTGCCGTGCCCGATCTGGCGGTGGAAGGTCTGGCCGAAGCGCCAAAGCGGGCGGTGGCGGCATGGCTGACCCGGCGGTTGTCGCGGGGTGACCAGACCGCAATCTGTGTCCCGAACAAGAAAGTCCTCACGGACCTTCTGGGGCCGGATGGCACCTACCTGATCGCTCACTTTCAAACGCTCACCGGCGTCACGCAGAACGCAGCATAACGAGGCCCCATTGTGTCATTGAACGCATCAACGGCGGGGCTTCGCGTCCTGCGACAAACACTCATGCTCCCACCCAACGAGGCGGGGGCACTGCTCGGACAGATCAAGCCGTTTCTAACCTACCCGGAAGACCAGAAGGCGTTCGACTTCATACGGTCGCACTTCGCCAAGCACGGCAAGATGCCCCACCCGGACACGGTGCTGGATCAGGTGCAGGTGTTCCTTCCCCAGAGCCAAGAGACCATAGGTTTCGAGATTGAGCAGGTGCAGGGGCGTTTCATAGAGGACGCCATGCGCGCCGCCTCTGAGAATGCTTCCGCCCTATTGGCCGAGGGCAAGGCCAAGGACGCTCTGAACGGGATGATCGGCGCGCTGCTACCTGTCACCCAAGGGCACGGCGGCTACAGCCTGACAGACATACGCGACACCGTGGCCGTGGAACTCTACAAGAAGGGCCTCGCGGGTGAACTGCCCCCCGTCGAAAAGCTGGGATACCCCTCACTGGACGCCCAAGGCGGGATAGAGGACGGGGACATGATGGGCATTGTCGGACGCCCCGGCTCCGGCAAGACATGGCTCATGCTACAGACCGCGCTTTCCCATTGGGGTGACAAGGACAACGAGGCTCAACCCCATATGTTCGTCACACAGGAAATGAGCGCGGCACAGATTGAGAAGCGCATCATCCCCATGGTGGCCGGGGTGGACCCAACCCCCCTCTACAAGAACGAACCGATCATCTACGAAATCGGGGGCATGACCCAAGAGGAATACCTCGACAAGCTGTCCGATGCGCGCAAGGCG
>Ga0307975_1000584_pt1 | contig 20429 bp, 10 predicted proteins | sample OrgLakmetagen917_FD_201825 | JGI IMG/M metagenome (GOLD analysis project Ga0307975, IMG submission 201825) | Saline water microbial communities from Organic Lake, Antarctica - #917 | ecosystem: Environmental > Aquatic > Non-marine Saline and Alkaline > Saline | place: Antarctica: Organic Lake... | reverse complement strand
TGATGCAGCTTATGTACTATTTGAACATTTTAGCTAGAAAAAACAAAACAAAAGCTTGTTATAAAGATGCAGTAATAACAGGCGTTGGCTATGCAGTTGCTGCGGTAATTTGGTTTTACTTATAAACAAAAAAAATGAAAAAAGTAAATACAAATTTAGAACTTAAAAGCCTAGCAAATCCTAAAAATGAAGAATTGTACACTTTAAACAGTAATGGTGATTTAAAAAAAATGGGATAATATGACAAAACAGATTGATAATTTAATGAAAAAGATAAATTAAAAGTAAATAAAATGAAATATAACAATAATTGTAACGATTGTCAAGAACAAAACCCTTGCCAACAAGTAAACTGTGGTTGCCCAATACCAGATTTATCAGCGGCTTGCGTAATATATAAAGGAGATAAACTTACTTGTATAGGAGCAGAAGTACCTGAAAATTTAGAGATACTTTTAAAGAAGTTTGACGAAGCTATTTGCGATAAGTTAGATGTAGTATTGGGTAAAGGTAACTTAGTAAACATAGGAGAAGGAATAGAGTTATATGCAGGTATAAATAATTTAGGACAAAGAGAGATAAGAACTCTAATATCTTCAGACGGTTCTATAATTATAGAGCTAAACGAAGAAGAAAACTCTATTGACTTTATCTATAATGGTGAGACTTTCATATTAGAAAAAGAAAGTACAACAGCAGATGCTCAAATAATTTCAGATTTTGACTCTGCAAACAATAAATACACTTTTAAAGGCTTGAAGTCTGACAGTATCACAATAGACACAGATGCAGCGGGAAACATAACTTTAGAAATAGATGTGCCAACAGCCGTAGATTTAGGAATAACAAGTTCTGACAGTACTATAACTGTAACAGAGCCTACCGCAAACAACTTTGACTTATCTTTTGAACAAGCACAAGCAGATGTTTTAGTAACAGACACTAACTCACCCGCTTTTATTAAAAATAAAAACGCAGTTAAGACAGTAAGTACAGACTATACAATAGTAACAGCAGATAGCGATTATGTAATTGTTGTAGATGCAACTTCAGCAGATGTTGTGATTACAATAAGCCCTTCTACTTTACCCAACAATAATTTTTTTGTAGGTTTTTTACAAAAAGGTCTAAATGAAGTAAGCTTCGTAGGACAAAACATTTTACCTGTACAGTATAATCCTAAAATGCAAGGGCAAGGGCATAATGCCGCTGTTGAAATGATAGGAGGACAAGCTTGGTTATTTGGTTCACTAGAAGAAACAGCATAAATAATGAACAGTTTTAAAAGAGACATTTATAAAGTAAGACCAATGCCTAAACCAACAAAACCTGTTTTACAGCGTACTTGGTTTGTATCGGAATCACAGGATAGTACAATAGACCATTGTTTGCCTATTGTTAACCAAGTATTTAAAGTACCTAATACAGCACCTGTTGCGCTAGGAGAGTTTATTTATTTAGATATAGCAGAAAGTAACCCACTAGTCCCAACAAATACAGGAAGCAAACCGAACTATACTATCTCACAAATATCTACACAAAACCCTAATGGTACAATAATAGATATAACAGTAGATACCGCAGGAGAAATAGTAAAAATATCAAACGGTGCATGTAACCCATCTTTAACACTTGTGCAGATAAATTTAACAGATGCAGGGTTAAGCAGAGAATTTATGTGTAGACAAACTAGAATAAATGCAGTAAAAGTAGAGTCTTCCAATGTATCAGCAACAGGAGCAATTGCACAAAACTCACAATTATACACAAGTGCAAGCACTAACTCAAACCCCATACCTTTTCCAGCAAATGCTTTATTATTAAATTATACGGCAGGTGTTACAAACTATATAGCTACTGGAACTAGGTCTTATGAAATAAGCACTGACGGAATACTAACCAACAGTCAACAATGCTAAAATAAAAGGGTTTATTGGTTTCCCTTTTTTAACAGGAGGTATGGTTTATAACTGCACCTCCTTTTTTTAACAAATTTGTTTTTAAGAGTAAAAAGAAGTATATTCACGAAATTTTTCAGATGAAAAAAAGAGTAATTATAGATAGAGTAAAGACAACCCTAAGACAACTATCTAAAGATAGATGGATGTCTAATAGGTACATACTATCTGTATTAAAAAGTAAGATGAAATTTTTACTTTCACAAAAATTAAGAGACCGAACTTTATATAGAGAAGCAAACCTTTATTCGCAGATTAATTGTTTTGAGTTTACAAAGGTAGATAGAATAAAATGCGACATAGTAGAGTTTCGCACCTGTCAAAAAATAATGAAAAGTAATAAACAGTTACCCGAACTTATTTACTCACGGTTTGGAGACTCAATAAAGATAGTATCTAACTTAGACCAAACAGAAATATTTTACAAAACTACTCCTACGGATTACGCTCGTAACAGAAAGAGAAAACAAAATAACAATCCACTAATGTTTTATGAAAGAGGGGGTTATTTGTACTTATTAAATACTCAAATGGAAGTAGGTTTTATAGAACTACTTACACTAGATACCCAAGCAGCATCAGAGTTAGATTGTGAGTGTGAGAAAGATGAATGTAAAAGCGCATTAGAATACACTTTTATAGGAAGCGACAAGCTATTAGAGGTAGTTATACAACAGACAGTGCAAGAGATTGCACAAACGTATGTACAAATACAGCCCGACGAAAAACCAGATAATAACGAGAATAGTGTATAAAACCAAAAGAAAGTACAGAAGGTCTATAAGAGAAGTAGGAACAAAGCAAATACTTCATAAAAGCCGCTTATCAAAAAGCTATAACCCAACAAACAGACACGCTTACCAAGCTTTTAAAAAAGCAAGCCCTGTAAAAAAAGATAGTAAATTATCCTTAAAAGAATTTAGACGAATACACGACTCTGTATTTAAAGCAACAAGAGAATTAATGCTTGAGTATGAAGGAGGAGTATTCTTAGAAAGATATGGTTACTTTTCATTACTAATCATTCCTTACGGCAGAAAAGGTATGAAAAGAAGTAAGTATTTTTATGATAACTTTGCTCATACAGATGGCTATACTTATGTACCTATATTAGATTCAGACGTAGGAACAAAGTCCTGCATTAAAAGAATGATAATGGATAGAATGTACCCACAAGAACTAAAGAAAAAGTTTTGGAAGCTTATTACAGACGAAGGTTTTAGACCAAAGAATTACTATTCTACGCTTAAATCTATGTACGGGCATAAAAATGCAAAAATATATTAGAATGACAACAGAAGAAAATGTATATGCCGAAGTAAAAAACACCTTTAAATCTTATGATGAAGCAGGGTTAATAGACCCTATCTCCTTAAGGACTTGGTTACACAGAGAGATAAAAAGATTTGGTAACAACTTAATGGTAGATACAGATGATGTCTTGCAAGTTAAAAAAGGAGTAGCAACATTACCAAGAGATTTTTGGTCTTTAAGAGAAGTATGGAAATATGAGCTATCTCACTACTGTATGGAAGAAGAAAACCCTCGTGTTTTAAGTGCGGCAAATGCTAGCTACCTATCAAACTGTGCCTGTGATTGCTCTAAAACAACCAACGTATCCAATACCGTAACTTACAAAGAACAAGAGATAAAGATATACTACAACTCTCCACAGATACTAAGAATTGCCCCAGGATTTAACAGAAGAGCTATACATAAAGATTGTGTAAACTTACCGTCAAGAGTACAAAAAAGAGATAATAACACAGTAAGATTAAACGGCAGAACATTACACACAGAATTTTCAGAGGGATTTTTATATGTTATATACAAAGCAATGCCGATGGATGATGAAGGAAATATAATCTTACCTGAAACACAGCATGATAGATTAAGAGTTTACCTAGAGTACTTCTTAAAAAAGAAACTTGTTGAAGAGTGGCTTATGAATAATGATGACCCCAACTTAATCAACAAACTGCAATACCTAAGACAAGAATCTGATAATGCTTTTGAATTAGCGATGACAGAATTAAAAGCAACAGTCTTAGACCCTTCTGTATGGAAGACATTAAGAAATGAAAACAGAAGAAGACACAGAAAATTTGAAAATCTGATTCCTAAAATGTAATGGTAAAAAAAGATAACTCTATTTCTTCAGCTAAAATGGGGATGAACAAAGATTCACATATCTCTAACTTACAAGAGGGAGAATACCCACACGCAAAAAACTCTAATTTTTGGGAAGAAGGAGGAGAAGGTTATAATATTCAAAATGAACATTCAAACATCTTAGCTTCTAAGTTTAAAGAAGGGTTCAAAGTACTTGGTAACATTACTGATGTAAATCTAAATGAAACTTATTTCTTTTTAAAAAATGAAGGGACAGGAGCTTCCGAAGTAGGAAAAATATTTAACGACGGAGCTGTACCAAATCTTGAAGATACCTTAGTAGATTGTGGAGACTGTGACCAAGCGGTACAACAAGAGCTCCCTTTAGAGGAACGAGACCAAGTAGCTTACCAAGTTTACCAAACTATCATTAACGACACTTGTGATACAGATACAAAACAATGTCTAAATTTTAATATAGATTCCCCGATTAAAACAGGGATTATAAAAAATGAAAAGTGCGGTAAAATTTTGTATTGGACAGATGATTTAAACCCACCAAGGTATTTACAGCTAGATAATTTAGACCAATATAATTTTACAGGGAATATACTTTGTGGAGAAGATTTTACAGAAGAAACTTGTTTAGCTTGTGATAAGCTAGAGATATTTAAAGATGCCCTAGTGCCCGTACTAGAACCAACCGATATAGTTTTAGGTGGAAACTTAAAAAGAGGTATGTACCAAGCTGTAATAGCTTATTGTGATGAAGCAGGAAATGAGCAGTCAAGGTATTTTACAGTAACAGAGCCTGTACCTATTTTTGATGTACAAAATAATGCTTTACTATCCAGTCAAACAGCAGACGAAACAAATTATGCCCTTAAAATAAAAGTAACTAATTTAGATAAAAACTTTACACATTACAAGGTTGTAATAATACAAAATGCAGATATAAATAGAGCAACTAGTTATTTTATTGAAGGCATACATTCCACCTCAGACAACACCATACTATACACCACGGATACAAACAAAGAAAGAACCTCTTTAGACAAACTAGTACAATTTGCCGTAAGGGTAGAAAGACTAGAAAAAATAGCTACTGCTAACAACTACTTACTAGGTAAAGGAGTAACTTACAAAAAAAGACTAAACTTACAAAGGGTTGTAAATCTAATAGGGGAGTTTGTACAATGGCAGTCTCACATAGCAACGGAAAATTTATATAAAGATGGAATAAATTCAGCTAAGTATAGACAATTTATTCGAGATGAGTCATACCCCTTAGCTCTACGTTTTATCGAAGACGGAGAATACTCACCGACCTTTCCTTTAATAGGAAGAAACGCTATAACCTCTGACAACGAAGTAATAGACGAAGAGAACATAGATTCAAGGTCAATAAACAGAGCAGAAATAGGTTGTTCCAATGAACGTTTAGAAAAAAGGTGGCAGTTATATAACACAGCAACAGAAGTAGGAAGATTTACACAAGGAGCAAATATAGCAACTTCAGAGGTTGAGATAGAAGGTCAAGCAAGTTGTTTTATAGGTGATGAGACCACACCTTTAGCTGAAATAACAACAGATGTAACAGAAGCAGAAAGAACAATAACAATATCTTTAGAACAAGAACAATCTTATGTAAATCTTGAATATTATTTAGAACAGAATTTAGAAGATATACTAGCTGCTACACACACCCCAGACTCTAGCTTAGACCGTATAAAAGAACTTTTTACACTTGCCAACTACACAAGTGATACTTGTTTGCCCATAGGCTATGAAGAGGACGGAATACTTTTAGCAAATTGTGAGTTACAAACACAACCTGAAAACTCTATAGAAATTATAAAAATAATAGGTGAAACTGCAACATTTATCCCCGCAGAATTTCCTGATGGTTACCCTTTTGCACAAGCACCCACAAACTGTAACTTACTAAGGTCAGACGGTCTGTCCTATTTTAACGGTAGTGGTAGTGGGTATTGTGCCCCTGCTATTTATAGATTACCATTTCCACAAAGAAGTTGTACAAGTAAACTCCGTTCAGAACTACCTTTTCCGTCTTCTCCAACGATAGCTGAAATAATAAACCCAACACAAGATTTACAAACAACTGTAAACTCTTTTTTTGTAAATTATTATTTTGGTTTTCAAGAGTCAGATTTAATAACATCTAAACAAGCCACAGCAACAACAGGTAATACAGATGAGGATATAGTCTCATCAAAATTAGAATCTAATTGGGGTACAGATTTTAAATACGATAACTTTTTATACAATAACGCAAGGTGGTATAAGCTAGAAAATTTTGAGGACACTTTTGTTTTTCACATGAGTAGAGATTCAAATCTATCCCCTGATTTATTTGGCACAAGAGAATACAGACTTTGTATATATAAGTCTACCTCAAACTCAGTAGACCCTATTTACATAACTTTAAAAAGCATAACTGACACTTTAAAGATAAAATTTACTATAGAAGGAAATGATGTAGTAATTACAAATGGGGAAACCGCTGCCAAAACAATTACAAATGGAGGTAACAGTACATACTACTTAAGTATAGATACACCTTATCACATATTATGTGGTGATATTTGCGCTAGTCCTGACATACCAGAGGTAACTAGTTTATATGGAAATTTTTCAGAATCAAATCCAGATGGAGACCGCCCTACACACTATAACTTTTCATCGGCAGGATGTTACTCATTAGCAGTAACACCTGAAACAAATACCGCAGTAAACGTAAAATATGATACAATAAAAGTAGGAAAACAACAGTTGTATGACACTTTATGTACTTATGATGAACCTATTATAGAAGATGATTGTAAAGCTCTGCCTTTTGCTTTTGGTAGTATGGGGTATACAGAGTCAACAGAAGGATACCCAGATAATGCAGAGTTATATGACTCCTCTAATTTAATTATAGAACCCGCAGATATTCCTGTAGATGTTTTTTACGAAGTAGAAGGTGGCACAGATAAAACATTTAGAGCTTTTTTTCAAGAGAAGTACACAAACGCAGGGGCAGTAGATGCAGAAGGAAATTATGTTTTAAATGATACTTTAGATTTAAGATGTAAAGGTATAAGACATTTTAAATTTCCTGATAATAAAGTATCTAATTTTATGTATGGAACACAATTGTCAAACTTATCAGACTCTTTAATTTATCCTTTAGGGGTAAAGTTAGATGGTAAAATAGTAGAGACTGTTTTAAACATTGCGGTAAAAAATAATTTAATAAGTCAAACACAAAAAGATAAAATACAAGGTTTTGAACTAGTAAGGGGAGACCGTTCAGCAGAACGCTCTATTACTGCTAAGGGGATAACCTTCGATTTGTACGATTACCAGAAAAAGAATAAAACTGTAAGTTATGCAAATTACCCACTAAATAGTTTTGGAAAAGACGTTTTACACTATAATAGTGAAGATAGAATAGACTTCATACCACAGCCATCTGTTAACCACAGATGGACATTCTCTTCACCAGATACAGATTACAATAGAGTAACCATACCTAACATAATGAAGGTAGAGGGTTTTACTTATGGTAACACAATAGGTAAAATAGATTTAGTAGAAGACCATCCTAAATGGACTATATTGGGGAGAGAACTAAAAAGAACAGCCGATAGATTAGCTTTATTAGAGGTGGTTGCAGAAGCAGTCATAGGGTCTATGCAAGCTTTTTCTAATTGGACACAAGTAGTAGGTTTTACAAATACCCTTTTTGATGGAGCATTTGTAGCCACACCTGTAATTGCAGCTTTTCAAACAATAACAGCAGCAGTGTTTAAATTTGCTCGTTATAAATACCAATGGTTAGAAACTTTTAGGAATTTAGGTAAGAGAAGAAACTTTGCAGCCTATGGGACAAGTGTTGCTAAAATGAACTTCTTAAAAACAAATATGATTGCAGGAAACGAACTGCGTCATTTAAATATAAGAACAAATATAAAGTCAGGGAGATTAAGTTTTACCGATAAAATAGAAGGAGAACGTTTAGAGTTAAATCATGTTGACAGAGAGGACACCGTTTTGTTGTCTACGGGAAAAACTTATGGAATAGAGTATCCTACGGAATATATAAACTACGACAATACAACAACCAATCCTAACAACTCTTCTAAAACTTTTGCAAGTCAAGCAAACGCTTGTTCAAAAGGGTTGTCGGAGGACATAGAAAGAAATGCAGCTTCAATGTATGTTTCATTAAAAACCTTTTTACCCTCACAGTATGGAACTATTGGAAGCATAAGGTGGATTCCTATAAATCAAAGAGGAAACCTTTCCACGGATAACTTATTTTTTGGTGGAGATACATTTATTTCAAGACACACCTTAAGAAGACCTTTCCCATTTTTTAATACTACAGCTTTCGACCAAGCAGATATGACTCCTTATGAGTATAAATTTGATGCAAATATTGGAGAAGAGCCTCGATTCTTTTGTAACTTTCAAACAGATAGTGACGAAAGGGAAGGCGGAAAACTCTTGCCGTTTAAAAACAGTGAGTTTAATTTTGATTGTGAGACAAATGCCAATGGTTCATACTTGAAAGAACCCTCTAAATTTTACCTTTGGTACAACGGCATACCTAGCTTCTTAACAGAAAGCGTTATAAATACAAACTACAGGTATGCTAAAGCAGAACCTTGGGAGAACTTCTATCCCAACGAACCTGATTACATGCGTTGGACACAAGAAAAAGAAAACCCAATAAGAAGAGGAAACAACTTCTTTTATAACAGTGAGTACTCTTTACAGACTTTGCCAACAGGAGTCCTAACTTTCCCTGATACTTATAATCAGGAAGATTACGACTGTAAAACAGATGCACCAAACGGTATTATTTATAGTTTACCTGATAACTCAGAAAATAATTTTATAGACCCTTGGTTAATATTTAGACCAAATGATAAGTACGAGTTCCCAACAAAATACGGAAAACTTAATGCTATCAAAGGTATTGAGTCAGAACAAGTCATGGCTATCTTTGATAACACCACAGCTATATTTAATGCGTTTGACCAACTAACAGACGACGGACAAAACCCACAAGCAAGAGAAACAGGATTAGGTGGTATATTTGCTAGAAGACCTAGAGTTTTTACCGAGACAGCTTTAGGATATGCGGGTAGCCAACACTACCCAATACTAAGTTGTGAATACGGACATTTTTACGTAGATTCAGATAGAGGACAGATATTTAAAATACCTGCGGGTGGAGAAGGATTAGAAGAAATATCAGCTTCATCAGGAAATAAGCCTTCGGGAATGAAAAATTGGTTTAAACAAAACTTACCTTTTAAAATAAAGCAGTTTTTTCCTAACGTAGATATAGATAATCCTTATAATGGATTTGGTATAACAATGGGGTACGATAGTAGATATAGAAGAATCTTCATAACAAAGAAAGATTTTATACCTATAAATAAAAGTTTAATACAAGAAGTAGATGGTGTACTATACAAAGATGTAAATCAACGTGTAGAGGAATCAGATTTAATTGATGTATCATGGACTATTAGTTATAGTTTGGAATCAGGAAACTGGGCATCATTTTTTGACTTTAAGCCTAATTATTATGTAGACCACAACAACTTTTTTCAAACAGGAAAAAATACAGACAACGATGAGCACGGTCTATGGTCACACTTATTAACTAATAAATCTTTTCAAGTTTTCTATGGTAAGAAGTATGACTGGGAAATAGAAGTACCTGTGATAAATAAAGGGGTAAATCAAGTCTTAGAGAGCGTTTCTTATAGATTAGATAGTAGAAGATACTTTAATGAGTACGACTTTATACAGAACAAAGAAACAGGCTTTGAAGAAGCATATATCTATAATAATTCTAACTTGTCAGGTAAATTAAAACTGACCTTACAAAAGACATTAAAAGATTTATCTAAATACCCTAAAACAGTGGGCAATACACAAGAAATACTACAAACTCAACAAGATGGTATAATGAGGTTTAATTATTTCTACAACCGAGTTAAAAAAGAAGCAAGTGGAATACCATTATTTAATAAAGGTAAGAATGGTGTTGAAAAAGAAATAAACACAAACGCAATTAGTTTTTTTGGAAAGTCTATCTTAGAAAGATTAAGAGGTAATTCTTTTATAATTAATTTATCTTCTTCTGAAACAAAACATAAAAAAATATTTGAACTAGCACAATTTAATAAAAATTTATACTCGAAGTAGATGGTAACTAAAAATAAAATAGCAGGAAAAGATATAGACCCAAAATACTATGAGAAACTAGCACAAATAGAATCTTCGGGAGACCCTAATGCTAAGGCACAAGATAACTGCCCCCCAGGTGAAGTATGTACTGCATCAGGACTATACCAATTTACGGAACGTACTTGGAAGGAAAACGTAGAAAACTTAGGTTTAGATTACACTTTAGAAGATAGATTTGACCCAACAAAATCAAGAAAAGTAGTAGAAGCATTTACACAAAAAAATGCAAAATATTTAGAAAGAAAGTTAGGAAGAACACCAACAGAAAATGAACTTTATCTAGCCCATTTTCTTGGGATGGGCGGTGCAAGAAAGTTTTTAACAGCCTATCAAGACCATAAAGATTTACCAATAGAGAGTATTATAACTACAAAACAAATAAACAGTAATCCAGGAGTATTTAAAGGAGTTAGAACTGTAGGAGATTTATACAAATGGAGTGAAAATAAAATGGGAGTACAAGGCTACAAACCACCTAAAAATGATATTGTGTATGGATATGACCAAAACAACGAGATAATTTACATAAATCCAGAAGCAGCTACCGAAGAACAAAAAAGGTACTCTTATTTGGTAAAAGATGATTACTTTAAAAGTCTTTATATGCCTGATGCAGAGGAATACACAACTGTAGAAGAAAACGAGACTATAGAGGATAAAACGCCTATAGTACAAGAAGAAGAAGTAGAAGAAGTACCTTTTTGGAAACTTGCATTAGAAAAAAAGCAACAAGAAAGAGATACAATAGTAGACTTTATAACACAAGGGGGCTTAGACTACCAAGCACCTGAATACGAAAGACAAGTGTTGCCACAACAAGCATCACAACAAAAGTTTCAAGACGGAGGACAAATACCAACTTCAGAAAATGGTCTATATGATTACCCCCAACAAATGGTAGTAGTCCCAACAAAAAATGGAAAAATAACTATGAAAGGTATAAATTACCCCGTATTAGGTATAGCAGATACAGGAGAAGAAGTATTAATGCAACCTGAAAAGGAATACCATTTTAAAGGAGCAACAGAAGTATTAGAGATTCCTCAGTTTAAAAAGAAGTAAATTTAACAATTTTTAATAGTTTAAAATAAAGTGGTATATTTGAAGGCTTTTAAAAGACAAATAAATTAAAATGAATAAACAAAACGGCACGATAGAAAAAAGTCCAAGAGAAGGTAAAAGCATCCGTGTATGGCAAGACGGTAAAGCCTTTGACTTTGGAACAGCACCTAAAAACAAAAAGGCTTGGTATGCACAACATGAAAAAGACTTAAAAGGAAACTCACCAAGAGCTAAAGCATTTAACCAGTACGCTAAATCTATATTTCAAGACGGAGGTGAATACTCTAAATATCAAAATGGTGGAGAATGTGGTGGAGTAGGGCAACCTCCTTGTGAAGAAGGGTTTTTTGACTCTATGATGGGAGGGGTTGAAAACGCCTATGAAAGTTGGAAAGATAAAGAATGGTTTGAAACTGATAAAAATATTGTAAAATCTTTAGTTCCTGGAACACCTTACCCTAATCCAAACCCTTATTACTATAATGAAAAAATAAATCCCTACCTAAAAAACCAAGGAAATGTAGACCCTGATTTTATGGCAACAGGAAACCCTAACATGCTGCAAGAGCAGTATAATCTAGGGGTAGCTCCTGCCGAACACGTTGTATCTAAAAGAGTAAACAGAGTACCTAATACACAGCAGATAATAGGGGAACAAGTACAAAATGTAGACCCTGATTTTATGGCAACAGGAAACCCTAACATGCTGCAAGAGCAGTATAATCTAGGAGTAAAACCTGCTACAAAAACAGATATGGGAGAAGGTTATACATCAGGTCAGATAGGAGATGCAAAAAAAGAACAAGGAGATAAAGATAAAGAAAACAAATACGAAGAGTTTAATCCTTATGCAGGAGTAGACATACCATCAGCAGCCAATTTTCTAGGAGAATCTATAGAATCAGGCAACGCTTTAGGTATAGCCGCAGGAGGTTTAAAAACAGGACTAGGTGTAGCTCGAAATGTATTAGGTGGGATGGGCTTAGAAAGAACCCAAAGAAGAGGAGAAGAAAACTTTCGTGAAACAGGTAAAGAAAACACGGAAGGTAGAACTAGAAACATGTTAATAGGAGAAGATGGTGGATACTATCTTGACGGCGGAGTAACACCAATGGAGTATTACAAAGACGGTGGAGAAATACCACAAGAAAAGTTAATGACAGGCGAGGTTATGCAAGGTGTCTCGGAAAACAACCAAGGAGTACAGCCGAATGCAGAACTAGAAGACGGAGAACACATCCAATCACAAGATGGAGGCTCTATAAAAGTAGAAGGAAAAGACCACGAAGAAGGCGGAGAAAAAGTAGAACTAAAAGAAGGAGATAGAGTAATATCAAACAACTTAGAAATAGGCTCTAAAGGTAAAAAGCAATTACAAGATATGTTTGATGTCAAACTAAGCTCAAAAGATACCTATGCAAAAGCAGTAGATAAAGCTTACAACTCAATAGGTCTCTCTAAAGTAATAAAAGAAGAAGAAAAAGTACTTAAAAAGCTGACCGAGTTACAAGAGAAAGTAAAAGACGAAACTACTAAAGACTTAAACTCTGAATTTTTATATAAAAAACTAGAAGATATTCAAGCTAAGAAAGATGAGTTAGAACCAAAAAGACAAGAAGTACTTACATCTATATTTAGTTTACAAGAAGAGTCAAAGCCAAAACAAGAGCCAACAGAAGAGCAGAAGTTTGAAGATGGTGGCGTAATGATGCTATCAGAAAAGTATGGTATACCAAAAGAAAGAGCTTTTGAATTATTAGAAGAGTTTAAAAAAGGAGGCTACAAGAAATACGAAGAAGGTGGTAAGTTTACATTTAATGTTAACGATACAAACTACGATGTTAGTATAACAAACGACGAAGATGCCAAACTAGCTCAAATGTACATAGAAGTTATTGATGAAATGAGAAAAAACTCAAAGGTAGGTTCAAATGTAAAAGATTTAGATGGGAGATATTCACAGGCAGTATCTAAGTTAGAAGAGATTGTTAAAAAATACGACTCTAAAGTAGATATACAACAAGCTTTAGCAGGAAAGCAAGAAGTACCAGGAGGAGGTGAAGGTAAAAAAACATCAATAGGTAATCAAGTATACGGTCAAAATAACGCTAATGCTATCTATAAAATGATATTTAATAAACAGCCAAAAGTAGATGGTACACCACCACCAAAAAAAGATACACAAGGTAAAACAATACCAACAGTAGCTTTATTACCTGACCAAGGAGTTTTACCTCCTTCAGGAATGGCTTCACAATTAAATGTACAAAGAAGGTTTGATACAGTAGAACCTAATTTACTGTCCGCAGAACAAATGATAGCTGAGAACCAAAGACAAGCTCAAACAGCTATGGGTGCAGCACAAGATTTACCTGACTCACAAAGAGCAGCTACTATTGGACAAATTAATGCAAACTTACAAGAAGCTAACAACAAGGCTATTTTTCAAGTAGAGTCACAAAACTCTCAGATTAAAAATCAAACAGCAGCACAGAATGCACAAATACAGATGTCAGAAGAAAATGCAAATGCACAAGACTCTTTAAGTTATGAACAAAGACAGCAAACTGCCCAAGCATTAACTGAAGAAAATGTAAGACAATATTATGATTACTTAAGAAAACTAAACACATCTAATTTCAACGATATTCGCAGAAGAAAATCTATAAATCAAATGTATGAAAACTTTGATATAGATGCACAAGGAAATGTAGCTAATAAAGGAGGTGTACAATTTACTGTAAACGAAGCAATGGCAAAAGGAAATTACGCACTAGCAGAAAAGTTATTAAAAGAAAAAACTAAAAACGCTTAATAGATGGCATCAGCATACGGAATAGTACATCAATACGGAGAACCACAATCAACATTTGACCCCCAATTAGCAGCAGGGGTATTAGAGGCTCGTCAAAATAAATTTGATACCAATGTAGTAAAAGTTGAACAAACTTTAGGACAGTTAGGATTATCTATGGCTATGTTAGCAAGAGATAAAGATAAGAAATACATGTACGAAAAGATGAGTAGTCTAGTCAATAGTGTAAACAACTTAGAAGGTACAGACTTTTCATCTAACGAGTCTACTCGAAGTATTTTGTCAACAGTCAATGAAGCTTTAGATGGTGAAGTAATAAAACAACTAGGAGAATCTAAAAAAATAAGAGATTTTCAACAAGGAATACAATCAAGAATAGAAGCAGAAGATGGTTCATATAGTGACTTAAATTATCAAGATGCAATGCAAAACGCCGACTATGATAAATATATGAACGGTGAAACGGAGAGTCTTAAATCTTTCAATTATGTTCCTTACGTAGACAAAAACAGAGAACTTTTAGCCAGAATAAAAGAAGCAAAAGAAGTTATAGGAAAAAGAACAGTAGAAACTATACTACCTGATGGAAGTGTTTCACAAAAAGAGGTTTCAAACTTTACAATATCTGAATGGGTAGCTTATATGCCTAATCTTATATCTCCTGGTATGAAAGCTCAAATGGAAGTAGAAGCAAGAGCTAAATATAGTTGGGATAATAATGCAGCAGCACAAGAAGCATCAACAGAAGCTATAGACGGGTTTAATAAAAGAATAGAAGAAATAGATGCTATAATAGCTACAACTAATTTATCAAAAGGAGAAGAAGAAAAGTTAAAAAAAGAAAAAACAAATTTTCAAGGCTTTATACAAAAAACAAAAGCTACACTAGCATCAGGAAAACTGACAGCTACAGCCATAGGCTTCCCTACTATTTACAATAAGCTAGTATTAGATAATGCAGCCTTAGTTGGGTCAGACCCATCATTGAAATATAAAAATTTACCTAAAGTATCTGCTTCAAGTGCAGTAGGCGTTGCAGAAAACCTTTCAGGAAGGGGAGTATATGTATCCGACATGAACACAGGGCAAATGGAGGACATAACATTAGAAGGTATAGAAGCAGCACAACAAGGTGTAAGAAAAACCACCTTTGATTGGACTAATAAAAGTAAAGAAGAAGTAATTGGAAATATTATAACCCAACAAGATTTTGATACTAAAGTTAAATCTTACAGAGAAAATAATAATAGTGTAGGGCAGAAGCAAGCTGAAACACAAGTCATTTTAGATATTTATAAAAAGAATAACGAGTACGCTAAACTTAATGAAGGGTACGACCTATTAGACAAACTTGAATTGCAGAATAAAGTTCAACAAGAAAGAAGTAAAACTTTCACCCAAAAGGAAGTGTATACAGATGACATAGAACCTATTTTCAAAGCTTTAATAGAAGAAGGAGCTATGAATAGGCAAAAACTTGTTATTGATGGCAAAGAAGTGTCTCCTATACAGTATTTAAAAGATAATGGAATAACAACAAAAGAAAAACTTACTGAATTTATAGAAAACCCTGAAAAATCAAAAGAATTAAGAGCACAAATAACTACTGATATGTTTTTAAACTCAGTATCTCAAAATGTGTTAGGGGGTAAGACAAACATAGGAACAGCTTTAAAGTCAGGAGGCAGATTAGCTAGAGTATCTTCTGAAGACCTAAATGGTTATACAGCTTTAGCAGAAACTTTAGGAAAAGAAGGAAGAGTAATCACAGATGATTTTAAGATAACAAGAGGGGACTCGAAAACATCTGATATTCTAAAAAATACTGCTCCTATGGGTAAATTTCTACCTAAAGGTATAGTAGGAGAGTCAATAAAAATGGGGGTAGGTCTACTTGGAAATATGTTAAGTGAAGAAGAAAAGGAATTAACTTATGATGAAGTAGTAGAGTTAACAAAAGAAATAAAATTTGATAGTGATATAAAAATAGAGTTAAGAGAAGATGCAGACCCCGAAATAAGAAAAGCACTAGAGAAAAGATTAAAATATACAACAGAGGAATCTTCTTATACAGTAGTACAACAAGTGTTAAGTACGGAACGAGATGTAGCAACGGCTGTTTTTGGAGGGGATTCTAATTTCTACGATGATGCATCACTTAGAGACATACTTTCTTTTGATTCTGAAAGCCACAAAGAAAAGTATACACAAGCATTAAAAGATGCAATGGTGTCTGTTGATACACCTTTAAAAATAACAGTTAGTGGCGCAGTATCAAAAGAGCAAAAAGAAGACCCAATAAGACAACAACTAGCAAATGTAGTAGAAGACTTAGAGACAGCTTCTCCTTTTAGATATGATAATAGAAGCCCCGCTACAATATATGTTGACCCACTAAATCCACAAAATGTTATTATTTCACAATTAACTGAAAAAGATACAGTAGATAAAAACCTAGCAGAAATACAGTCTATAAAAAAAAGAAAGGAAGCTATAGTAGAAATGTCCCAATTTAAACAACTATTTCCTATAATAGCAAACCAATTTAATTTAGAGCAAGACGAGCAAAAATTAAACTTTGCTGTAGATAAAAACACACCTTTTACAGACATCACTTATGAGCAAGGTAAAGGAGAAGACTTTGAAAACCACACAAATTATTTTCAAAACCCAAGTATTACTAACAGAGCTTTTGCTGAATCAACAAAAGGAATTTTCAGATTAAATTATGGAGATGTCATGCAAAATGAAAAAGCAAAAATGACAATAGAAGCAGCCCTGAAAAACCCAAGTATGTTTAAGACAGAACTAAAAGAAAAAGCAGACGGTTCTTTTTATACAAAAGTCTACTTCAATAAGAACAAAAATGCTCAAAAAGAAGAAGATAAAGATTATGAACTTATCTACGACACAGGTAATCTACAACAAGACCAAAGTATAGAAAAAAAAGATATATTAAATATAATGAGGATTTCCCCTCAAGTTTTTGTAACTTACGCCCTTGAAAATTTAGCACAAGATTTCAGACAAGCTAATTACGAATTTGAAGAAGGAGATTCATTTACTTCTATTTATAAAACATTGCTGCAAAAATAAGAATATGCAAAGAGAGGACATACTACAACCAACAGAAATAACTACAGACCTTATACAGTCAAGGAATAATACAATGGCTGCTCCTGGAACTGTAGACTTTATAGCACAAGACATTCAAAGAAAGTCAGCTAACAAGACTAGAATGGCTGAGGATATTTTAATGGAGCAAAACACAAAGTCTAATAATTTTAGCAATGTATTTGGTTCTCAAAAGAAAAAAGATTTAACAGTTGAAACTCCTTTCGACCAAGTATATGCACAAGTAGGAGATGAGTTCACCCCTAGATTTAAGAACTTTTTAAGAGGTACTGATAATAACGAAAGATTAGCCCGTCAACAAACCACAGGAGAAAAATGGGGTAATGCAATGCAAAAACTAGGCGCAGGAATAGGAATAGCTGTTGCAGGTGGTACAGTAGGAACTGTTACAGGTCTTATTAATGGGATAAAAAAAGGAAGTTTTAACGAAATATATAATGATGATTTTAATATTTGGTTAGATAACTTAGACAAAAAAATGAACTATACCTTGCCTAACTATTACACTAAGCAAGAACAAAACATGAACTTTGGTCAATCTTTGGGTACAGCTAATTTTTGGGCAAATGATATAATAGGAAACATAGATTTTACATTAGGAGCTATTGTATCAGAAGGTATATGGGCAGCAGTAACAGGAGGTAGCTCTTTGGCAACCACAGCAGCACGTTGGTCTTTAAGAGCTAGTAAGTTACCAAAATTATTAAAAGGTGTATCTTCCTACTCTAAAATAGGTAAAAAATACATAGCAGATAATGCTTTAAACGCAACTACAAAACAGGCAGCAAAGCAAGCTACAAGAGCGGGTAATATAGCAGATATAGCCAACACAGTTAGATTTACTTACACCTCAGCAGGATATGAAGCAGGAGTAGAAGCTCGTCACTTTATGAAGGAATCGGAAGAGAACTTCATACATTACTATGAAACAAACTACGGAAGGAAACCTAACGCAAAAGAGATGTCAGAGTTCAAAGAGAAGAACAAAACGGCAGCTAACTCTTTATGGGCAGGAAATTTAGCCTTAGTTGGTGGGAGTAACTTAGCTATCTTTGGTAGGATGTTTAATCTAAAGAGCCCAACACTTAAAGTAGGAGGAAGTTTTAAGAAAAAATTCAACGAAAAGATATTAGGATTAGGTACTACCACATCAACAAAAAATGGTTTTGCCAAAGAAGTAATCAAACCTACATTTCTACAACAAGCCGTAGGACGAACACGAGATTTTGCTAGAGCACCTTTAATAGAAGGTGTATGGGAAGAAGGAAATCAATCTGTGTTTGGTAACTTTGCTAATGATTGGGTAGCTTCGGGGTATGATATAGAAGCGTCTAAAACAAGTTTTGATATGATGGGAGGTATGTACGATGCGTACGCTAAAACATACGGAACAAAAGAAGGTTGGAAAGAAGTAGGTATAGGTATGATAATAGGACTACTTGGCGGCGCAGCATCAGGAGGACTTAATCAGTATGGCAGGGATAAAAAACAACAAGAAGCAATAGCCTCAGCAGTAAATAGTGAGTTGGGTGCTCAAGGTTTAACCGATAGATTAAAAAACAAAGATTTATACGGAGAAGCTTTTGAAGAAACATTAAAACAAAGTTCTGTTGGCTCTATACTACTAGCAGATAGGATAGCAGCTACAAATAGATTAAACGTAGCTAATACCCAAGAAAAAGAAGCTGAAAGCAAAGGAGATATATTAGGTAAACACCTAGCACGTAAAAAAGCCATATTAGCAAGTATTGATTTAAGTAAATCTTATGATAGACTAGATGAAGCATACGATGAATTTAAAACATCTTTAGATTTAGTAGATAACAAAGCGTGGGCAGAAGAACTAGGTATAGAAGAAACTGACGTAGAAGATTATAAAGCACAAGTATTAGGAGAATATGCTGAATTACAAGAGGAATACTCAGCAAACAAAGACTTTGCAGACTTAATAGTAGGTAGAAATGCCACAACCAAAGATTTAAAAGGAAAAGACACAGTAGCAAAAGCTATAGCTTATAATATGACTATGGGAACTCAATCTATGGAAGCAGCCGAGACTTTCTTAGACGAGATAAACATGGAGTTTGCTAATATGGTTAATCCTGAAAGAGCTGCTGATGCAAAGACTGCACTAGATGTAAAAACTATATTAGAGACAGCAACTAAAGAGAACACACAAGCGTTTTTTAAAGTCAAAAAGAAAAGGGAAGAATTAAAAATAGAACAAGAAGCTTTAAAGAAAGAGATTATTAGTGTGCAAACTAAGATGCAAAGGCTAGGCTCTGAACAAACAGAACAAAAAATCTCGCAACAACAAAAATTAACTTCTTTAGCTGAACAGTTAGACAACTTAAATACTTTAGAGACAACCTTAGCAGAAGAGTACAATTTTGCTTTTCAAGCCTTGCAATCTGAGTCACCATTTACAGACCAAAATGGACAGAAACAAGAAATAACAGCAGACGAATTAGATAAAGTTTTAGAGTTAGATAACACAGGTAAAATAACAGGCGGTACTTTATTTGAAATAGATAAAATGATAGCTGCTCAAGAAGGAACTAATCCAAAAAGAGCAGACAGGTTAAAGAAACTTCTAAACGAATATCGTAAGTCTGTTTATGCTTTTAAAGAGTATAATAAAACTATCAAAGGTATATCTAGCTCAGAATTTAATCCTGCTGACTTTGCAACAGCATTAGAAAGTAAGATAGCAGGTATCACTAAAAGAGAAGCTAACGAGTTTACAAAAGAGTTTTTTGCCAACATAGGAAACCAAATGGCACAAGACACGGGCGACTTAATGAATACTGATAAAAACCCAAAAGAAGAGTCAAAAGTTAGTCAAGCAGTGTATGAATCAGAGTATGAAAAAGGAGACTATCAGAAGCTTAAAAAGGCTATTGAGAGAAACATGAATCCTAACGAGGAAAGTACCAAAGAGGATTTACAGATGTTTATTAATTACCCTAATCTAAAAAATTTAATATTTAACTTAGAAGTAAGAAGAAACGCCGAGAAAAAAAACATATTAAAAAACATAAATGATGAGTTTATCACGTCTACACCTGAAA
>Ga0307975_1000560_pt1 | contig 20894 bp, 21 predicted proteins | sample OrgLakmetagen917_FD_201825 | JGI IMG/M metagenome (GOLD analysis project Ga0307975, IMG submission 201825) | Saline water microbial communities from Organic Lake, Antarctica - #917 | ecosystem: Environmental > Aquatic > Non-marine Saline and Alkaline > Saline | place: Antarctica: Organic Lake... | reverse complement strand
GTCGTAGTAGTCCGTGAGAGCATCCATCCCGATGACGCGAAAGCCATCTTCCAGGAGCCTCTGGCAAACGTGGTAGCCGATGAAACCAGCCGAACCCGTCACAAGTGCTGTGCGCATCTTCTTGCCCTCGCTGTCATATTGCATCAGTCCGCACCAAACAGATCGCGCGTGAATAGTTTGTCTGCGACGTCTACAATCTCGTCAGTCACTCGGTTTGTCACAATCAGATCAGCCTCGCTCTTGAACGCGTCGAGGTCACGGATCACGCGTGAGCCGAAGAACCGTTCTTCCTCGATGACAGGCTCATAAACGATCACTTCGATCCCTTTGGCTTTGATCCGTTTCATGATCCCCTGGATGGATGACTGCCGACAATTGTCACTTCCTGCCTTCATGACCAGCCGGTAAATCCCGACCACGCCAGGCTTGCGCGCAATGATCCTATCGGACAGGAAGTCCTTGCGCGTCCGGTTGGCGTCGACGATGGCACGGATCAGGTTTTGTGGCACCTCGGAATAGTTAGCGAGGAGTTGTTTGGAATCTTTGGGCAGGCAGTAGCCGCCATAGCCGAAGGACGGATTGTTGTAGTGCGTCCCGATGCGCGGGTCGAGACCGACGCCCTCAATGATCTGCCGCGCGTCCATTCCATCTGACATGGCATAACTGTCGAGTTCATTGAAGAAGGCCACCCGCATGGCGAGGTAGGTATTTGCAAAAAGCTTGATAGCTTCGGCCTCATCTGGATCGGTAGACAGGACTCGTGCGTCCTGAGTGACGCTGCCTTCAAGAAGGAGATTGGCAAAGTCACGTGCACGTTCACTGCGTTCACCAACAATAATGCGGGAAGGGTACAAGTTGTCATGAAGGGCTTGGCCCTCACGCAAGAATTCTGGGCTAAAAATCACCCGGTCCGTCTCCAACTCTTTGCGCAGACGACGCACGAAGCCAACCGGAATGGTTGATTTAATGACAACGACAGTCTCGGGGTTTGCCTTGATCACGGCGCGCGCAATGGCTTCGACGGATGACGTATCGAAGAAGTTCTCGATTGGATCGTAGTTCGTAGGGGAAGCGACAATCGCAAAGGTTGCATCAGCCACAGCCGCTTCAAGATCGGTCGTCGCTGTCAGATCAAGATCTTTCGTGGCAAGGTATTTCGTCAATTCGGTATCTTCGATCGGGCATTTTCGGGCGTTCACCATTGCAACCCGATCTTCCAAGATATCGACTGCCATTACCTTGTTGTGCTGTGCGAGCAGCACGGCATTCGATAGGCCGACATAGCCAAGGCCGATAACAGCAATATTTCTTGGGGAACTCTTCATATTGAGGCAAACCTTTTTGGGATCGGAAATTCAACTAATGCTAAGCGTTTGATAACCCGATCGCTCAGGTGCGCGTCGCGTTCACGTCCAAGAGCAACGCCGCCGCTGTGGAAGAATGTCTGACATGGCGCGGGTCCGAGTTCAACTTTCCGTTTTGTCCGATTTATCGGGGCAGGGCTGTCAATTGGGACCTAAGCACGACGACGGTAAAGCGTCTGGTTAAATCTGCTGCAAAGGCTGCAGGGCTGGATCCTGAAGAAATCGATGCCTTCAGCGGGCATTCACTCCGCGTTGGTGCTGCGCAGGATTTGCTCTGTTCAGGATATGACGCTGCTGCCATTATGCGGGCAGGAGGCTGGAAGTCGGTCAATATTCTGGGGCGCTATCTGGAGATGGCCAAGCACAATGTTTGGGCGTGAAGCCAACGATTGCCGCATGATCTTAGCCGACGTGAAGGAATTCCATCACTTGACTTTGGCCTGATGGGAGACGTCAATTCCGAGTACATCCCGGATGGCTGTCTCGACATCGACATTGTTCTTTTTGATGTACGTTTGCACTTCATGAAGCTTCATGTCGACAAGGTAGCGATACCAAAAGCCCTGAAGCACGTGGAACGCTGTCCCCTCTTTTCCGTCCATGAACCCCAGCCGGACGACGTAACGGTAAAAGAAGTAGGCAAAGGCACGCAAACCATCTGGGAGCCGCGCATAGACCTTCTCTTTGAGCCAGCGCTTGACGCCAGCCTGCTGCCCGCCGCGAATGTCCGCAACCGTCTCATGCGCCATGAAGCCGTATTCAAGGTTCAACAGATCGACGACCTCGCGCGATGCGTATGCATTGTGTTTTTCAGTCCACCAGGTCAGCGAATTCAGATTGTCGTCGACGATCTCGCCGGAGAGATCGGCCGTGGCGCCGTCGACGAGAATGTGCTCATCCATCCACCGATCTTCGCAGCGCCCCGCGCCATGCCGGAAAACCCTCAGTACCCGGATTGGGAAGAGCCCTCCCCACCGAATAGGACGGCCCAGAAAATGCATACGTCGGGAGACATAGATCCCCTTCGTGTCAGGCCCAAGATTGGGAAGCGTTTCTTTGATTTGTTGGGCGAGAGCCTCTGTGACGATTTCATCGGCATCAAGGCGCAGCACCCACTCCGTGTCATCGGGCAACTGACCGAGTGCCCAGTTGAATTGCTGCGCCTGCGTGACAAAGGGGTGCACGAGGATTTTTGCGCCCCGCGCCTCGGCCAACTCCACAGTGCGATCATCAGAGCCGCTGTCCACGACAACGCACCGATCCGCGATTCCCAAAACGGATGCGAGCGCACGCGTGATATGGCGCTCTTCGTTCTTGGTCAGGATAACGACGGTAAGGGTCATATCGTCTCTCTATTGGTAAAATACCTTGGGGAAAACTGGCTTAACGACAAAACCCAGGAAGCGACCTTATCGAGTATTTAAGAATCGTATTTGATCACCACTTACATCAGAGACCTGATAACTGAATTGCGCGATCTTAATTGAGCTCATCGCTCGACCTCTTCTTGGGCACACGCCGTTACACTCGCGAAGTCACTTGCTAACTTGTAGCGCGGGAGCAATCCTCTGCAATCTCATCTGCCATACGAACCGCCATTTGCGTTAGTGCAAGGCTTGGGCTTGAGCCACCGATGCTTGGGAAAACCGACGTCGCCAAAGCGCGTAGCCCTGGCACTCCATGAACGCGCAATTGGCTGTCGACGACACCATCCTTAGCAGTGTCGCCGATCCGCGTTGTCCCAGCGGGATGAAAGATGCCACCACCATCGCGCACCGCAGCTACTACAGCATCTTTCGAACGCACATTAAGATCAGCAATATGTCCAATCCTGCCATGGCTCCAGCACTCAGCTGCGTGCTCTGCTATTTTCAGGAACGTTTCGATATCCAAATTGCTAATATGCCAGTCGATGCGCGCCAGCGGCAAACCAAATGGATCACATTGGGTCTCAGAGAGGCTGATAGTGTTGCGCTTATTCGGCTCCTGCTCTGTCGCCAGATGGAGCTCGAACGTAGACCCCGGCGGAGGATAGAGCCGCTTCTCAACGGCCCGCCACCAGACGGCTCGGGCAAACCAAGGCGTGTCGGCGAGAATGAGGCGGATGTCTGATATCGAAGGCATTTTTCGACTTTGAGCCGATTGAAAAATCCTTCGCAGACCCTCAAACCCATTTTCCTCTTCTCGTGAGAATGCGACATGCAAAAAGGCACCCGGTAGCACTTTGTCAAAACGTGTTTTAGCAGAAAGCTCGAAGCGCAGGTTCCGCATACCACCAGGCACAAAACGGAAGCCAAACAGCCGAGAGATCTCTCGCCGATCAAACACCTGCAAATCAGCGATTGGAGCCGATAAGTGATCATGAAAACCAACGCCTAAGGGCGACTCTTTTGGGAAGAGTCGGCCCTCCTGCGCGCTGTTCAAGAGCAGGAGCATACGCGTCGCTTCTATTGCGCCGCAGGCCAGAGTCACGCACGGCGCTTTAGCTGTGAGACTATTTCCAGAAAGGCTCTCTGCCACAACGCCGCTAACGCGGCCAGAATTCAGCGATATTTTGGTAACCGTCGCGTCAGTCCAGACCTGCAGCTGCCCATCATTCCGGATCCTTTCGCCGAAAAGATTCGCCGTATTGCGCTTTCGAAAGGCGGGCCATTTTGGCAATCGCGGTTTAAAGGTTGGCAGCAATTCAGCGATTGCCGCGCCTCCTTCGTAGCTGCCAGAGGTCACGCCGAAGGCTGCTTCAACGTCTGGCAATGCCTGGGACAATACCTCTTCATCCGTGCCCCAACCTGAATGCCAACCGCAGGGATGTTTCATCAAATCTGTGCCGAGATAGGGGAGTAGGGCGCCCCCCCACCGCGACGAGGTTCCACCAAGACAGCGGAACCGGCCATGTGCGGCGCCTTCATAAGTGGCGCCAGACATTTCCACGTCATTCAGCGGATGCGTTTCCTCGATTTGCGTCTGGCCGCCACTTTCCAAGACGAGGACACGTTGTCCTCTATCCGCAAGCCGTGCAGCCAAAAAGAGCCCCGCGAGCCCAGCGCCTACGATGATAGCATCGGCCTCGATAGTAGTCTCTGGCATTGTTTTTTTGAGGGATCTCAGCATTTTGAAATAATTTCCAACTTCACTGCGGTTTGCCGTGCTGCCTTTCGACATCGGCAAATTCCTTCAACCGCTCTATTGAGCGTGTCGAGACAATAATCGACCCTGTGGTGTTCCTTGCCAATGCCCCTGACAGGATCTCACGCCCATCAAGTTCATGCGCATGTCCTGTGAAGTATCCGTAAGTCAGCTGAAATGGGCGGCCCACGGATGTCAGAATGTCAGCCTCACGTCTCTCAAGACTGTCGCGTGTCTGGATCACTTGGACAAGCGGATTGTTTATATCGAGAAATGGCCTCACTACGCCCTGCGGTCCGGCGATGCCAACGTTCCGAATCCGATCACGCTCCTTTTCGATCCAGCCCAACCATTCATCGGTTTGAAGTAATTCTGCGGAGGGCTCATGGAGCAAGAGAAGATCAATTTGGTCACGGCCTAGGCGCTGCAGGCTCCCCTCTAGGCTCTCACGTGCTCGCTCGACGGCGAAATCAACCTCTGCGCGCGACAGCTTGGACCAGAACTTGCCGGCTGTCTTTCGAGCAAGCGTTGATGCACGACCCTGTTTGCAGCCGCCGGGCGGATAAAGGCCTACTTTTGTCGCCACAGTGATCTCGTTCTCCTCAGAGAACGCTTGGCCCAAGGCTCGCTCTGCGCCACCAAATCCGTATAGCGGTGCAGTATCAAAGTGTGAAAAACCTTGCTCAGCTGCCGATTCCAGATGGGCTATTTGAGCTTTGGCGGATCCAACGTGATGCAGTTGCGCTGTGCCAAAAGAAAATCGACTGACGTAGAGGTCAGTGTTTGGGAGTCGGATTTTGTCCAACGCCTACCCTCGCTCGGCTGCAATATGGGAGGGGTCGACCCAGCGTGTCCGGAATCCAGCTTCCTTTAGCAGGGTCTCGATTTCGACCGGCGCCTTCGGCGTGCCGCGCTCTGCCAGAAGGCCAAAATGCACTTCGACAAAGAGTGCTCGGAGCTTCGGGTCCTGTATCAACTTAGACATCCCACGAAGTACATCAAGCTCAAAGCCTTCTGTATCGATTTTGACCACATTTGGCGCCTCGATACGGGTCTCCGAAATGATAGCGTCGCCTGTTGAAATCTCAATCTCGAATCCGCTGCCTTGACCCTCAACGATGCGATTTGTGGCGCCCAGTTCATCACCACCTACTTGCATCACGACTGTGCCGGCCGCAGCTCCAAGCGCACAAACCTCAAGTGAGTAATTTTTGATCCCGTCAAGATTCACGCGAAGCTTTTCAGCTGTTTCAGGAAATGGCTCGAAGGCTATACACTTACCATGCGCCCCCACAACTTCGGCGAAGCGTTTTGTATAATATCCGACATTGGCACCTACATCCCAAACTATGTCCCCATCGCGCAAAGTTGCGAAAAGCGCTTTGTCAAATGCATCTTCGTAACCTTGTCCAGTGTGCATACGGCCAATAAACTTTGTCAGACCAGCTTTTCGAGCGACATTGCGCAGTGTAATCAGAGCCGAATTAGTCTGCCAGTTCATGTCGTTTAATCTCCGGTTTTTTTAACTGAATTGAGAGCGCGGTCGCGCAAATGTCTCGCAGGATTGCCACCCATGACAGCGTTTGGCTCCACGTTATTCACGATCACGCTTCGCGCCAATACGACAGCCCTTTCGCCAATCCTGACACCAGGTCCGACGAAGGCTTCAGCGGCAACCCAAGCGCCATCGCGAATCACTATCGGGGCTCCGGTCAATGGGAATTTGGGATCGTTGTAATCGTGGCTCGCGGTACACAAATGGCTCCTCTGACTAACAGTGACGTCACGCCCAAGATGTACTGGCGCAGCATTGTAGCACTCAACATTTGGTCCAAGGCAACTGCCGCTGCCCATAACTAAGTTCCAAGGAGCCCAAATCTTTGCATCTGGGTAGGGGAAGGCGCGTTCATGGACGGTAGCGCCAAAAGCTCTCAGTACTCTACATCGCCACCGATGCATGTATACTGGCGTGGGCCGGTATATCAAAAGCCGAACGATATCCCAGAGCAGCCTCCGGATACGGTCACGGCTCCTAATCGGCGCGAGATTGGTCAGTTGCGTTGAGCGGCTCATACCGGATGCTCCGACTTAATCAACTGACCTGTTCCCCGTGCTTCAATTGCAGCCGCGCGAGCCCATATTACTGGAGTAACGCTCACTTCGCGCTGCATCATACGCTAACCCCTGACTGCGTGACACTTAAAAAGCTTGGCGCTTTCGAGGAACCTTGGTCATGACACCACTCATAGAGCGTTTCGAAATGGGAGGCCACTCCGACCCAGGAGTAGTCTCTCGAAACCAAGCTGAAGCCCCGCGCACCTATCGCCGCACGCCGGCTATGCGGCATTGCAAAAAAATTTCGCAATGTATGTGCGATAGTGTCTGTTTCCACTCCGGTGGATAATGCGGCTCGTTCTACAAAGCCGTTGGGCAAGTTACACTGTTCAGACATCAAAACTGGAACTTGCGCTGCCCAGGCCTCAAGCACCGCCATCGGTAGGCCTTCCGACAAAGACGGCAGCACGAACCCGTCTGCTGCTGCAAAGCTTGCTGTCTTGTCGGCACCGAATTGGCTCCCAACGAAATGAACTCGTTCTGAAATACCTAGAGCAGCCACAGATTCGCGTAAAATTGCCTCTTCTCCATCCTGATCCGGACCCGCGATCACGAGGTGCCATGGATTGCATTTCGTAGCGGCAAAGGCCTCAATAAGGCTCAAGAGGTTCTTCTTTCGATGCAGGCGCCCGAGATACAACAAGACCCGTGCGTTGCTCGGTAAAAAGGCGCGCCATGCAGGTGGCGGCAACACCGTTGTCGGGTCGGGAAGGTCAACCCCATTGGGCAACACTGCTACCGGCGTTTCTGGGCAATATGCGCGAATTGCAGCTGACTCCTCAGTGTTGAGCGCATGAATGGCGGTGGCATTACGTAGGTGACCGTCCTCGAACAGCTTTCTGGCAATCAACTTCTTTTTTCGAGACTGTTGTAGTGCCCAGGGGTCGAGCATACCATGGGGCGAAATTACGTTGGGAAACCCGCGCCGCCCAAGACGGTAAGATACCAAAGACCCATATATCCAGAGACCGTGCGCGTGGATAACGTCAGGGCGAAATGCTTCGATCGCTGACTGAAGACCGGGCGTAAAACCGAATCTATTAGGCCCAATGCTATCAAAGGCTTGAGCCGGAGCCCCTGACCAATTATTCGCGCCGCCCTCGCGCCACCCCTCGTCAGCGATACCGAACACACGAACGTCGTGTCCACGCGCAGCAAGCGCCGCCGACAGGTGCTCTACAACTTCCTTCACACCAAAGGAATGCCAAGAGAGCCATCCCCCAATGAAAGCTATCCGCATATCAAGTCGCCCTCCCGGATTTTGTATCATAACGCATTGTGTTTGAACCTTTCGTAGAGTTCCCGCGCTTTGCCGAGACTGTGTGCATTATCGGGATCGCGTACCATCCTTCGGATCGCATTAAGATCGGCGCGACGCTGAGTTTTTTCTTCCGAACTTACGCGCTCAGAGTACCGCTCAGTTTCGCTTGCGTTTCGCGCTTTCCCGGTCTTGTCGACCATTTGATACAGCTCCGACCGCATGGCCGCGTCAATCTCATAGGGCTCTACAGGAAGGTTCCAGCTGTCACGCAGCGTTACCATCAGTCTATGGAAACGGGTTTCGAGCGTTTCCGTGGTTATGATCATCAGCTTGTCGAGTGCCGGAACAAGAGTGGAATAGAACGTTACGTATTCCTGCGTGCAAAGCCATATCGGGTATTGCCCTTCATGCATCTCGTAGAAAGATGCAATCGCGGCCTCAGGTTCTCGCACGAGTACGATGCAAGGAAGGTCACGTGCAGCACCCGATAGAACCTGGGCCGCCGAATGGGAATGATGTGCCACCTCGATACGACCTTCATGCGCCTTCGTGAAGGCGGCTTCAAAAAATGAGTTAGCACTGCGAGGATAACTATCAACGACCACCTGAGTTTCCCTAGCAAGCCGGAATGGAAGCCTCCTCGCCCGCGCGTATATTGCATATAGCTTAGGACGTGTAGAAACATACAGACGAAAAAAACGACGGATCGCAATATAAAACTTCGGTCGTATCGTATCCAATTTGTCTTTCATGAGTTTATCGGTCATTTGCCGCCTGTAATTTCTGAATAGGCATTTGGGTCAACTCGTTTTCTTATTGGTTTCACTTTCACCCAGCGCCGCGGTTTGCGTGTGCCGTGATAGTTGTCTTGGTGCTGATCTCGGCTAGTGAGTTGTGTCTGGCGCGAAGTCCGGCGTAGGCTTCTGAAAGTTCGATGGAACCCATCTAAGCTACCAGTGAACCCATGCGCCGACTTTTCGCGTCAACAAGATCGTGACGCTTGGGCTGGCACAGTTTTGCCGACCACCTCCTTGGTTTGGAGCGCGCTTAAATAAGTAGTATTTGTGGTAGGCCTTGAGCCGAACCAAGCAAGAACGAAGGCACCCCAGAGACTGAAGACCTGGTCGTCCAAGATCACAGTCATAAGCCAGCCAAGCGCAGCAATAGCCGCCCGATTTTCAGGCAAATTTTGGACAAGGTGACGGGTTGCTTGCCACGCTAGGGCTATGCCGGGAACTAGGATCAGAATGGACAGAGAACCGGATCCGACAAGGTGCCTAACAAGCGCATTATCGATGGCTCCGATCTGTGAGTAGTCGCTTAGGATTTGTTTCTGCCCAAACGGCTGAAGCTTGTACAAAACATCAAACACGGCAAGGCGCGCAGCCCCCGAAGCGTCGTTGATCAAATCAAATGATCTAAATGAGAAGTAACCCAATGATTTAATTGTCATAAATGCGCCGATGCACAGAGCCACGAGGAATATAGTGCGCCCGACACTCAAGCCCCAAATTGAGATACCACTTAGTATTAAGAGTACACCGTACAAGGCGAGGCCACTACGACTATACGTTGCAATGACAAGAGCCGCTATACAGACGAGGGCTAAAATTCCTATTAAATCAGCCGGCTGCCTGGGAAAAGCAAATGGCACGAGTGTAGCCAACACCATCGCAGTGTAATTGATGTTGTTAGTTTCATTTTCGATGCCGAAGCGATAAGAATTCCAAAACTGATCTTGTCCGAGTGCGCCGAGTGATTGTAGCACGCTGAAATCCCCCTGTGCGAATAGTCCGAGGACGAAAAATATCAGCGAAAACAGAACAACCTGGGGGGCAATACGGACGGCATTGTTGTTACGGAGGACGGCGAAGGCCAGATAATAAATTACAAACCGAAGGACGTTTGTTCCTGTTCCCTCCACGGATGAACCGCAGACTGAAAACGTACAGTCCAACATCCAAAAAAGTCCATAGAGCGCCGTTGATACTATAAGCAACAATGACCTCGGCTGGACCTTTGGACGAAACATGACTACTGCTCTAAAGAGCAGCACCACCATTACGATCTTATCGACTTGGCCCAAGACAGCGCCACTACTAAAGCCGGCGGTTAATATCGACCAGAGTAGCAGCCCACCTGCTAGGTAAGATTTTTTTATGTGCGGAAATGATGGAAGTCGGATCGTCATTGGAAATAGCTACCCTCATTTTCCGCAGGATAGGCAATAGCCGGAGCGTCTAGAGAAGTGACAATAAACGCCAATTTACAGTGGGTCTGAAACAACTCAGCTGTCCCCGAAAAGTCTACACAGCGGTTTTTGCCATGCGTCCGCCAAGTGCACGATTGCCATTTGCTGCTGCCGCGCAATGCGAAACCGCTCTTGTGGGTCTTCATGTAGCGCCATCAAACGCATGACGACCTCGGCCGGCGTCGTTGACAACGGGAAGTAGGCTGGATGTTCCGGAAAGATATTGCGATGAGCCTCTATGTCGCTGAGTAGCATCGGGACACCGAGAGCGGCACACTCTATTAGCAAATTAGGAAAGTGGTCAACTACCGATGGAACGAGGACCACATCGGCCAATCGAGGGATTGGCTCCGGGCCATCAATGTAGCCTATGTGCGTTAACTTCCCAGATGACACCGCAAGCCCAGCCGACGTGACGATCTTGTCGAACGCCGAACCCTTTCCGACTAGCCGAAAATCAATTTTCGCGCTTAAGAATGCTGGATCTGTCACCAATCTTTCGATAAAATCAAACCCCTTTTTATCCCAGGCGGAGTTTGAAATGAAAGCAACCCTTAGCACTGCTTCGTCCCAAGGGTTGCGCAGCTGCGCGAGCGGAAAGTGGAGGTCATTATTCAAGACACAAATCTTACCCTCTTTTTTAATCCCGAAGAACCACCAAAATCGGTTTATTAGTCTCTGTCTGGAAAAGTCCGATTGTACGATATATTGAGAGCAGAGGATTAAGCAACCGAGCTGGAGAACATACAGACGAATAGGAACATATCCCCGACGACCTTTGTGCCGATGTATCTCACGCTGCTGATAAACTTGGTCGTTGCGGCAGAAATAAAGCGACCGCGCGCCTCGAACGCGCGCAACAAGGGCTCCGCCAATGAAGACGTAGGGATCGAAGGCAAAATACGCATCTTGGGCGCCAACTGATCTGCATCCAGTCATAAAGCCTGCGCCCAACTTGCGTAGAATGAGTGGCAGGATCTTTGGTCGCGCCTCGGTATCCAATGTCTGGACCATGACCTGGAAATTATGGTGCCGGAGTACCTCGACCATACGCCGGTGGCGCGTCTCAGCGCCCTTCGCACCTGCGTTTACAAATGTGGTAACAATCTTCATGTTCATGGCTGGTTGGCTACTGTAGTTTTGAATTTCGGTTTCATCGTGCGCTCAAATAACTAACGCCTCAAGGCCACGGCGGCGGCGGCGCAAGTGCGCGCTGGCTCTGTGGAGTGGCTTACGGAGCTCCCGCAGGCGGTCAGAAAAAGGCAAGACTGGAGTAGTGGCCTTGGTCTCATTCTCGAAGTTGTACCTGCTGGCAAACCAAGCATTGGAGGTCGCATCCACTATGTATGCCACCTCCGATGCTGTGAGCGCGTGCTTCCAGCTCCGCAGATCTACAGCAGGTTGAAACAATCGAGTGTGCTGTGAAGCTGTATAGCGCGGCACAAGCAGACCGCTCTGACCGCCGTTGTTGATGGGCAGGCGCAGATCTTTAATTGCCGAGTTAACCGTCGCCTCAGCATCCATACAAAGGTCTTCATAGCGAACTATGTGCAAACGGTCGGCCGACTTGGCCTGAAGATGTTCAAGGCCGCGTAAATCTTCCTCATAGCGCCGGCACCAGAATTCGACAGCCGATCGGACACTTGGAAGACCCCAATCCGTCCGCATGATCGACAGCACAGTTGCTCGTGGGTCCCGTATAACATAAAGAAATGCCAAAGGATGATAACCCTCGTCGATAATTGAGGCCTTTGCCAAGTTGTCGGGCGTATGATCGATAATCAGCTTTGAGTTCGGCAGCGATGGGAAACTCGCCTTTGCCGCATAGACAATAGCGTCATAAATGGGCAATCCTTGAACAACTGCATCGGCCACCGCGGTGTTATCAAGATCCCATATCCTATACCGAAAGTTTTTCTTGATTTGCAAAAGTTTGTCGTGTTGGCTGCCATCAGAAGAGATGAGAGCAGCTTTGAAATTGGCTTCAGGTATGACAAGGCCCGCCACGAAACGCGCAAGCGATGCGCCTAAGAGCGTTGTCCCACTCCGCTCGATCCCTCCGACAAAGAGTTTTTGGTCGCCGATCATCTTTTGAGAAACTCGGAAAGTATGCGAGCCTCGTTTGCTTTACGAGACTGGAGTTCAACCGTGTCAACGGTAGTCATGCTTTCGAGCACTGATTCACCCAGCACGCTAGTGATTACCTCCTGACGGGGAGTTCGATAATACATGCGGACGGGCGTGCCATAAGCCGCACTGGCGACTGTTGCGTGGACCATATCCGTGTGGACCTCGCGCGCGCCGCTGTAGAGGCGCAGATACTCCGATATGTCGTCCGATATGAAATCGCTCGGCTGGATTGCTGCGTTCTTTCGCTTCGCAAGGTGGTAAATTGCCCGGCGGAGTACACGGCCGTTTGGTTCAACTGTAAGGCGGAAGGGATTATGGTTTAGACGCAGGACAGGTTCATCACCAGAGCCAGGATCTGCCATTCGGTTGAAAGTGCGGATTTGGTAATCTTTCCGATTTGGCAGTGCGGGAACCGCGTCTGAAACCCAGTAGGCGCAGTCGATCCCCTGACGTGCATGGCGAAAAAACCCCCCAAAGTGTTCGAGTGCAGAACTGTCACGCGTGACAAGCAGGTCTGGTTGTAGTCGTTTCAGGATGTCTCCAACAACCGTTACTGTCGCAGCATCGTAGTTTCGCGCCCCCGCACCCAGAAAAATGATCTTGGGCCGATGCCGCATCTGTTCAATCTTATCAGCTACTCTGCCAAGCCGGTCGTTGAGCACGCAGCCAGCGAGGACGATCCTCTCAGCCGACCCGTCGAAAACATCGAGAAGTGAGGGAAAGTTGGGCTTATACGAATCGCGCGGAAGCATAGAGAATTTGTTCGCACCGAGCGCAGAGACCGGAAAAATTGTGTGTGCACCGAAGAGATTTCCTAGCAGGTGCTCAGCGCCGAGTTTTACGAACCCGTCTCCTACGTTGAACCACCAACTCTTTAAAAGGATCGTATTTGACATCAAAAAATGCCTTTCTTAGTTATTCTGCGGTAGCTCAGTTTTCAGCACGGTGGCTGAAATTTTTTACGAAGGAAGCTTGTTGATCCGGCTTTGCGGATGAGGCGTTCGCCCCAACTGGGGGGGCGTAATCGCGGATGTGCTTTTTTGCTGGAATTGATCTCGGGATGCATGTCGCGGCGGTCGGTCGGCAACGTCATGCCGCTGTTCTCGCGGCCCATGATGAAGGCTGGTCCGACGATGTCCTATTGAATGGCTTTGCTGGGGATAGGCCGGAGACGATCCCGCACTTCTGCAGGCGCTGATGTGTGATGGACACTCTGTCACCGACGCTATTCCTGTAAGGTGACAGAGTGGTTTATCCTTTTCTGGAGGGTCAAAATAGTGAGACACAAAACGACTAACCGATGCAGGGATGTAAGGGTAACGAACAGTATAAGCGCAGTTTCTGCGTCGTGGTCAAAGAAGCCGGAGACCAGGAAGCCTCCAGTGATTAAAATTATCCGCTGGGAGTTGATCAGTAAGTAGGCCCACTCCATCCGCAGAACGGAAAAGATCTTTGAAATCGGATTGCTGACAAACTGCACCAACAGGTAAGCTGAGAGAATTTCGGCGTATCGCCCAGCCTCCGCCCATGCTGCCCCTAGCAGAAGCGTGAACATTGGCGTGCCAAATGCGAAGAGTATAAGCGATGGAACCAATGAGACGACCAGCATTGTCTTCAAAGTGGACCTAGTAACTGCATAGAGACTTTGCGGATCTCTTGGGCTTATGCGAGATATTTCTGCGAAATAAGCTTGGGATGTTGTCCCGCCCAGCACCGCGATTGGAATGGCCACAGCGGTCAGGGAAAGTCCGATCTGACCGACTGTGCTACTGTCATAGAGCACTGAAAAGGCTAGAATTGGCGCCTGCATGGAAAAGACCATTAGGAGCTGCGAAGGCAAGCGCCAAGTCGGAAGGCCCTTGTAGCGCAGGGCTACCATCCGCACGCGCTTGAGGCTGACATAGCGCCGGTTGGCCCGTAACTCAGCTCCGAAACCGCGCAGCAGTCGCACGATCCCGCCTGCCTGCGCCATAACCTGACCTAATAGCAACCCCAGCGGCTGTACAGCCGCCACCCCAAACCCGATCTTAACCAGTGCGGCGACCATGCTCTGTGTAACAGTTGTCTGCCCGATCACACGGTAGGCACGCCTTCGCGTTGCCCACATTGTCAGAAGTTCAAGAAGGGCCGTGCCAATAACGGCCAGCACGATCACCCACCACCAGGGAGCCAGAACCTCCATCGATACCAGCGAAAGAAGCAGGTTACCCCATGTCCAAAGAATGGCCGCGATAACAGTCGACAGCACCAACATCAGCGCTATTGACAGAACCAGAAGGTTCATCGCTCCGCCATCATAGCGCGGCAACGGCAGCGCTAAAGCATAGCGCAGTGTGACCAGAGGGGCGAGGATCGCCACTAGCGCCATGAACACCGCCAGTACGCCAAAATCTTCCGGCGTGTATAGCCGGGTCAAGACAGGAATCGTGGCGATTCCGACAAGCCGGCCAATGCCACTGCCCACTGCCAGAGTGGCCATGCCCCGAAAAACCCCGGCCGAGGCGCCGCTGAATAGGCGCGCTGCCACGCGATTGATCATGGCAGCACTCTCAGGGGTTTCTCAAGATCAGCATACGTCTCAATAAAGGCCACTAAATCTGTAAGTCTTTGATTTTGTTTAAATGTCATGATCTCGGACGTCTCATTTTTCTCTATTCAAGACGCATCCAGGGGTGTGCCCGTCTCAAAGGTGCACTTCCTAAATGACCGATAACGTGAAAAGTCTTGAAAAGTAATATCGCAAAGAAAGGCAGGAGGTAGCCTGTAAAGTCTGAAGTGATCCTACAAGACCTTCCTAAGTACATCAGCTTTGTCTGTCTTTTCCCAAGTGAAATCAGGCAGCTCACGACCAAAATGTCCATATGCAGCCGTTTGTTTATAGATTGGCCGCTTAAGGTCTAACATTTTTATCAACCCACCGGGGGTTAAGTCAAAGTGCTCTTGCACAAGCAGAGAAATTTCGGGATCCGTTAATTTTCCTGTCCCGAACGTGTCGATAGAAATTGAAGTAGGTTCACTAACGCCAATCGCGTAAGAGATCTGAATCTCACAACGGTCCGCTAAACCTGACGCTACAATATTCTTAGCCACATAGCGGCCAGCATAGGCAGCTGAGCGGTCTACTTTTGATGGGTCTTTGCCAGAGAATGCACCACCACCATGGCGTGCCATACCACCATACGTGTCCACAATAATCTTACGGCCGGTAAGGCCGCAATCCCCGACAGGGCCACCAATAACAAAGTTGCCTGTTGGGTTAATATGGAATTGCGTATCGCTGGTTAACCATTCACTTGGAAGTACTGGCTTGATAATTTCTTCCATTACCGCTTCGCGTAAATCGCCTAAGCTGATGGAGGGATCATGCTGTGTCGATAGAACTACTGCATCTATGCCGACGGGTTTGTCATCTCGGTACCGCAGGGTCAGCTGGCTTTTCGCATCCGGGCGTAACCAAGCCAACTGTCCATTTTTTCTTACTTTAGATTGCTGTTCTACCAATCTGTGGGCATAGAAAATAGGCGCTGGCATGAGCACTTCTGTTTCGTTGCTGGCATACCCAAACATCAAACCTTGGTCGCCAGCACCTAGCGCCTTATTATCTGCCTCATCAACACCCATCGCAATATCTGATGACTGCTTACCTATGGCATTGATAATGGCACAAGATGCGCCATCAAACCCTACATCACTACTGTCGTAGCCAATATCCAAGATCACTTCTCGAATGAGTTCTTCCAAATCAATATACGTAGACGTTCGAACTTCCCCTGCCACGATGGCCATGCCCGTTTTTACCATGGTTTCTACGGCAATACGTGCTTCTGGATCATCTTTAAGCATGGCATCGACAATCGCGTCAGAGATTTGATCAGCCAATTTATCTGGGTGGCCTTCGGAGACGGACTCAGAGGTGAAGATATAGTCTTTGCGTGACATAAATTGCTTTCTATCAGTAGCGGTAGTGTTCGGGTTTGAACGGGCCATCTGGGCTGACGCCGATATAGGCGGCTTGGTCTGCGTCCAGTTTGGACAGTTTCACACCGATACGGTCGAGGTGCAGGCGCGCTACTTTCTCGTCGAGATGTTTCGGCAGGATGTAGACGCCGGGTGCGTATTCGTCCGTTTTTGTCCAAAGTTCAATCTGAGCGAGGACCTGGTTCGTGAACGAGGCAGACATCACAAACGACGGGTGGCCCGTGGCATTGCCGAGGTTCAAAAGACGTCCCTCGGATAGCAAGATCAGCCGATGGCCGTTTGGCATCTCGATCATATCGACCTGTTCTTTGATGTTCGTCCACTTGTGGTTTTTCAGGCTTGCGACCTGAATTTCATTGTCAAAATGGCCAATGTTTCCGACGATCGCCATGTCTTTCATCAAGCGCATGTGCTCAATGCGGATGACATCCTTGTTACCTGTTGTGGTAATGAAAATGTCAGCTGTTTCAACGGCATCTTCAAGCAGAACAACTTCATATCCGTCCATCGCAGCCTGCAATGCACAGATCGGATCGACCTCAGTTACCTTTACACGTGCACCCGCACCGGACAACGATGCAGCCGACCCTTTGCCGACATCGCCGTAGCCCATCACAACGGCAACCTTGCCGGCCATCATTGTGTCAGTGGCACGTCGGATGCCGTCGACCAACGATTCCTTGCACCCGTATTTATTGTCAAACTTCGACTTGGTCACAGAGTCGTTCACGTTGATCGCGGGGAACGGCAAACGGCCTTCGCGCTGGAGTTCGTAGAGGCGGTGAACGCCAGTTGTTGTTTCCTCGGACACTCCAACGATCGCTGCTTTGGTTTTGGTAAACCAGCCCGGCGTTTCTACCATCCGCTTTTTGATCTGGGCAAAGACGGCTTCTTCTTCCTCAGATGTGGGCACCATGATCAAATCAGTTTCACCGGCCTCAACGCGTGCACCCAGCAGAACGTACAGCGTTGCATCTCCGCCATCATCAAGGATCAGGTTCGCACCCTCAGGGAATGCAAACGACCGGTCAAGGTAGTCCCAATGTTCGGTTAGCGACTGGCCCTTGATCGCAAATACAGGCACGCCAGCTTCGGCAATCGCAGCCGCTGCGTGGTCTTGGGTTGAGAAAATGTTGCAAGATGCCCAGCGGACATCCGCGCCAAGCTCTACAAGCGTTTCAATCAGAACAGCCGTCTGAATGGTCATGTGCAGGGATCCAACGATACGCGCACCGGCCAGCGGCTTGCTTTCACCGTATTCCGTGCGCAGCGCCATCAGGCCCGGCATTTCTGTTTCTGCAATGTCGAGTTCTTTGCGGCCAAAGCCTGCAAGTGCGATCTCTTTTACGATGTAGTCTTTGTTCAAAATTCTTGCCTCTGCAGTGAAAGAAATGACGGTTCTAGTGTGTTCAATAGGGTCTCGGGAAAGTGCTTGTCATCTAACCGATTGATCCTGCTATTCCAATTTATTCATGCTACTTAGCTCTCCCAAACGCCCGATAACGTAAACTATGGGGCAGAGCGGTCGAAACGTGCTGTTCCAACGTCAATTTACCCCGTACAGGTCACGCGTAAACACCTTCGCCTGAACTGGAAAAAGCGCTGCCTCCAACCGATTGCTTACAATCAGATCGGCACGCTCAAGAAACGCATCACAATCCCGAACCACTTCCGAATTGTAGTACAGGTCTTCATCCAGCAGCGGCTCATACAGGATCACCTCAACGCCCTTAGCCTTGAGGCGCTTCATTACGCCTTGGATCGCGGAGCTGCGGGTGTTGTCCGACCCTTGCTTCATCGCAAGCCGGTAAATTCCAACCACTTTTGGCGCTCGTTTGAGGATCTCCTGCGCAATGAAGTCCTTGCGTGAAGAATTGGCGTCCACAATGCCCTGCATGATGTGCTGCGGTACGTTTTCGTAATTGGCGAGGAGCTGACGAGTGTCTTTGGGCAGACAGTACCCACCATATCCAAATGAGGGGTTGTTGTAACCGTCTCCGACACGCGGATCATGACAGACACCATCGATGATTCCTCGCACATCCAGCCCACGTGCCAGCCCAAAGCTATCAAGCTCGTTGAAGAAGGCCACGCGCATAGCGAGGTAGGTATTGGCAAAAAGCTTGATCGCCTCAGCTTCGGTGGATCCGGTGAGCAAGACAGGGACGTCTGGATCAAGACATGCATCTTTGAGCAAGCCCGCGAAGCGCTCAGCCTGTGGTCCGCGACCACCAACCACAATGCGGCTGGGGTGCAAGTTGTCATGCAGCGCCTGACCCTCACGGAGGAACTCGGGGGAGAACAAGATGTTGTCATCACCCCGGTCTGCGCGCAGTTGCGCTGTGAAACCGACCGGGATGGTCGATTTGATCACGATTGTGGCTGTCGGGTTGTGGGCGCGTGCTTGATCTATGACTGTTTCAACAGAACTTGTGTTGAAGTAATTCTTGTCAGGATTATAGTTTGTGGGCGTCGCTACGATCACGAAGTCAGCCTGTGAATAAGCAAAAGTCGGATCGGTCGTCGCGACTAGTGACAGGTCTTCACGACCCATCACCTCTTCAATCACTGCGTCGACAACTGTCGCTCTACCGGCATTCACCTGCGAAACCCGATCTTCATCGATGTCGAGTGCAAACACGTCATGGCGCTGTCCGAGTAGCACGGCGAGGGACATGCCCACATAGCCCAAGCCAACAACGGTGATTTTAAGTTTTTCTGTCATAATTTTTGTTTGTGTTTCAATTGTAGGTGCAGATTTGCAGCCATCAGTATTCGCAGATGGGGTTTGATGAGCGCACCAACCTAATTTCCGCTCTGCGGAATGCCCGTTACACCGATTTCCTTACTCAACTCGTCGATTTCGGACTTTAACGCCTCGTATTCTTCGATTTTGCGCGCAAGAAAGCGCTTTGTGATGGCGGTCTTTTCGGCAATGCCCTTCGGAGTCAAAACGTAAGCATAGCGCCGCTTGTCCTCAGCGGCCGTGAAATTGCCCAGCTTGAGGAGACCTTTTTCAATCAATGCGTTCAGTACGTAGTGCGTGCCACCGACACTGATCCCTACGGCCGCAGCCAGCTCTCGCTGTGACATTTCCGGATTGTCTTGAAGAAGCCTAAGGACGCGGAAGTGCGTGTCTTCCTGGAGATTGCTGCGCTTACTAGTCATTGAAGTGTGATGCTTTTTTCAGGCTACCGCACAAGGACTGCCTGAAGGCACCTTGGGATATGCAGGATTCGACTGGTCGCAAATTAACGTCATCGTTCACTATCGAGTGATAGCATTATGCTGCGACCGCGAACAGCCCCAATTTGAAATCTTTTGAAAGAAAAACGATATCTCGCACTGCGCAACGGATCTTGCCACTTCAGTCTTGACCAGGTCGCTGCAGCTCTTGCACCAAACTTCACTTTGGCAAAACTGAGATCGCTATGCAGAGCGTTGATAGTTGAGCGGGGCATGATGCGCAAGCCTGAGCAGCATCAGCTTTGAAGGCTGCCGAAGTGTGCCATCAGGGTGGGGCGGCACCCAGCCTCAAGAATGCAGGGTCACCGCAGCCTGTTGTCGAGGTTTCGTTGTCCCGAGGCCGTTTTCACACCTGCTCCACAAGCTCGTCATCCCCGTCGCCTTCACGAGCTGAGCCCGCCTGTTCATCCGGCTCTGCGTCGTTTTGCCCTGCAGCCCCCAATTCCTGCCGTTCCGCCTGTTCAACGGCCTCCTCCATGCTGAGGGTGTTCAAAACCAGATCAAATTGCTCGAGAATTTCTCCCGCGTGGCGGGCGACGTAAGACCGCACCGCCTCATTCTCCATCAGCTTTTTCAGGTAGCCCTTGGCGACGACGAGGTTCAGCAACTCCGAGCCGTAATTATCTTCGGCGTGTTTGTATTTTTCCTGCACCTGGCTCATCTCGCGTTCGAGCCTGACGATTTGCTCCAGCGGGTCGCCTTTGGGCTGCTCCGGCCGGGGCGGGGTGTAATCGTTGCGCTGTTCCGGCGGCGTCGCCTTGAGGAGGGCGTCCGCATGGGCAGACGTGATCGTGTTGGCCGCAATCATCAACTCGACCGCCTCGATCTGACGGGCCGCCTTCATTTTGCGCAGGTGCCGGGTCACGTCCGGGGTGAACTGGTGGTCCTGCAAGAGTTCCACCGCCTTGGGGCAAATCCCGTGCAGCAGGTTGATCCGGCTATTGATCGTGGAGAGGTTGACGTTGAAGGCGCGCGCCAGCCGTTCCTTGCTGACGCCTTTGTCGATCGCACGGCGGAGCATGTAATGCTCCTGCACCGTTGAAAGCCGATTGATGCGGTGATTGTAGGTGTAGGTTTCGAAATCCTTGGCGATCAGGCAGGGTGCTGTGTCTTGGCCCAGCTCCTTCAGTGCCAGCACGCGCAGATTGCCATCCAGCAGCAGAAACCCCGGCGCATCCGGGTCGGGCTTGATCACCGACAAGGGCTCTATAAGCCCGATTTCCCGGATTGAAGAGACGATCTGCTTAAACTTGCGTGTGGTCATCACGCCGTCCGGCACCTTCTTTGATGGCATCAATTCCTCCAGCGGGATCTGCCAGGTTTCGAGATCGAAGCCGAGGATCAGGTTCAAGGGTGCGATGGGATAGGGCGTATCGCTCTCATCGGCGCCCGGTGGCGGGAAGGCCCCGGGGTAGAGCGGTTT
>Ga0307975_1000539_pt1 | contig 21285 bp, 22 predicted proteins | sample OrgLakmetagen917_FD_201825 | JGI IMG/M metagenome (GOLD analysis project Ga0307975, IMG submission 201825) | Saline water microbial communities from Organic Lake, Antarctica - #917 | ecosystem: Environmental > Aquatic > Non-marine Saline and Alkaline > Saline | place: Antarctica: Organic Lake... | reverse complement strand
GTTTAAGCTGGGAAATTGTATCGAGAGCTTGTTGTTGGTTTGGAAATGGTTCTCGATACTATTCAATGGCTTTTGAGCCATTGATTCACTCGAACAGACATTTTTTTTGTTCAACTTGTCAGATTGAATGGTTTTTCAGCTTGGTTAAAGCTGAGAAATTGTATCGAGCGCTTGTTTTTAGTATGGGAATGGTTCTCGATACAATTCAATGACTTTTTGAGTCATTGAATCACTCGAACAGACATTTTTTCTGTTCAACTTGTCAGATTGAATGGTTTTTCAGCTTGGCTAAAGCTGGGAAATTGTATCGAGCGCTTGTTTTTAGTATGACAATGGTTCTCGATACAATTCAATGACTTTTTGAGTCATTGAATCACTCGAACAGACAATGGTCAAAATAAATTTACAAGAAATTCAAAAATTGAAGTCCTATCATGACTCCGCCATCTTGCCAACCGCTTTGGTAAGCTTGTACGTAGTCTAACCTAAAAAATCTGAATTTCCCAAATCCAAAATTTTCTAAACCAACGTGGAATTCATAATAGGGTTTTTGCTCTTGAGTAAAAAGACTTTTTGCACCAACTACTAAATTATAATTTAATTGATTAACTAATGGTATCCGGTTCAGAAGCAATCCTTTAAATTGATGTTCAAGATGCATTTCAGCATAACTATGTTGTGTTGAAAATGCATAGTAATCCATCAATAAAAATTTTCCGAGATAAGAACTTGATGTTTCTACAAAAGTTTGATTTCCATTGAAATGCTTATAATCTAAAAAGGAAATTTGCTCGTTGTTGTTATTAATCCACCCTGTATTGATTTGATAGTTGAATATTCCCAAGTTATTTAGATTCAAATTCTGTTGAATCCTACTGCGTAAACTGTCAAAATTATAATTGCTAAACGAACTACCAAATCCTTTTTCGTAAACTATGCTGAAGGTAGGGAAATCTTCATTTGGAATATTATACTTGCCATCAGGACGACTAATATACTTCTGTCCTAATCTAAAAGTGGCTCCAATTTTAGCGATAAATAAGCTGTGATTTTCAAACAAATTTTCCCCTAATTGATTGGTTAGTAAGGGATGATTGGAAGTAAAACCATCGGGATTGTTTACCCAAATTCGGGAGTTGGTGGCATTGTTTAAGGCATTTCTGTCTTCGAAGACTAAACTTGCATTTGCTCTTATGCCATTGGTAATCTCGTCTGCAAAAAGAGCTTCCACAAAATTACGTTCGTACATTTTCATGAAACTGCGTTCAAAAAAAGTAGCTGCAAATGTGTTGATTAACGGACTTATGGGATTGCTACTGTTAATTTGTTCTGCTTGACTACCCGAAGAAATTTGCAAATAAGTATCACTAAAGTTATTGAATTTCTGTCTGTAACTCAAGCTCCCACGAATTTTTTCATCAGAAAAACCATAGTTTACTTTTGCATCTACAAGCCAAAAAGTTTTAAAAGAATTGTCTTCGTCTTTCTGCCGATAAGTAAAACCAGTATTTATATTCCAACCTTGTACATTATTGTAGCTTAGGTTTCTAAAAGAAAGACCTTCAAAAGAAAAGCTTCTGTTTTTGTAGGAATTATCCCAAGTATAACCTGTAATTGGATCCAGTAATTTGAACTTATTTTTGACCCGATCAACCGAATCTAAGTAGGTTTTAGATTTTCGTAATTCTTGGATGCTGTCTTTTTTTATATAATCATTTTGTTCAATTTCGGTTAGTGGTATCGGTCGAATGGTATTCCAAAAAACAGAATCACGTTGATTGGCATCCCTTTGATAAGAGACAATTTCATTGGTGAACTTCAATTTTTCTGAAGTAGGAGAGAGGTCGTAATTTTTATAAAATCCCAAAAACTTACCACTTCCCGATGCTCCTAAAATCTTCCAAGTGAAATGAAAACTCTTGGAGAGGCTCAACCAATATTCATAATCTGCTTGATAAGCAAATTCTTGTTGAAAACGTACCTTTTCTAGTGGAGGAATTTGCGTTGCTTCTCCTGTGGTGCTCAAATCTACCCCAAAAATTTCCCAGGTATCTTCAACTATATAGATGAATCCTGAAAAAACCTTGTCTTTTTTTCGCTTCGGAATAACCTCTACTTTATTGATTAAAAAACCATTGCTGTCATAAAAAATACCTTCTAATTTGTAATTGTAATAATTGAAGGCATAATCTGCAATTGGAGAAATCATCTCTATATTAAAACTGATGGTATTATCGTAAAATGAAACATTGAAGTCTTCTGCATTGTTCCAACTGAAGCCATTGTCGTTTCCACTTATTTTTGAAGCGCTGATTTCTTCTCTAAATTGGTTAGGTGCTTTATAAAATATCTTTGAAACCGTTTCACTTAAATATATAATTCCACTTCTTGTAGAGTCTAGCGTACCATCAAAATCACCAACTTCCATTCCCATTATTTTTTCGGGTATATTTTCAACTTGCCAAATACTTCTTGAGTAAAAGTCAGCTTCAAAGGCTTCAATTTTAGTTTTGTTTTCTTCTCTATGCTGAATGGCTTCTCTGATGATTTTTAAAGCTGGATTTTCATTCGAGTAAACGGTTACATCATCTAAACTAGTAGCTTCTTCAACTAAAACCATATCTATTACTTGGTTTTCAGAAGGCTTTTTAAGGTTTATTTTTTCAGTCTTAAAACCTAAATACTGAAAAACCAAGGTAGATTCCTCTGTTAGCTGCTTCAATTTGAGCTCGTATTTTCCTTCTGCGTTGCTAGTTGTACCGGTAAAAGAATCTTCAATGTAAATATTTACATCGGCTAAGGTTTCCCCTTTTTCATCTGTAATGCTACCAGAAATGATTTGAGCATAGGAAAAAAAGCAATTCAATAAAAATAATAGGAGGAATGAAGATTTAAACATTAATATGACTTTTTAATTCTATCTAATCTTCTTTTAGTGTCGCGTTCTTTTATACTTTCACGTTTATCATGTACTTTTTTACCTTTGGCAAGTGTGATTTGAAGTTTAGCAAAACCCCTATCGTTTATAAACATAAGGAGCGGCACAATGGTTAATCCAGAATTTTTTACTTCTTTGTATAATTTCTTAAGTTCTTTTTTGTTCAGCAATAATTTTCGTTCACTTTTAGGATTGTGATTAAAATGGGAAGCGTGAGAATATTCTTGAATGTTCATATTGACTACAAATAATTCACCTTTGTCATTAAACTCGCAAAAACTTTCTGCAATAGAAGCTTTACCTTCACGTATAGCTTTAATTTCAGTTCCACGTAAAACGATACCTGCGATGTATTTGTCTAGGAATTCATAATTGAATTTAGCCTTTTTGTTTTTTATTTTAATGTTGTTGCCTTTCATAATTGTTGCTTAATTCGCTTTACAAAGCTAAGTAAAAACTTTTGATGTCATGCAGAAAGTAATTTGCTATTAAATCCTATATTCCTTGCATATTTTAGCATTTCTTTAATGAAATAGGCTTTAAATAACTTGCCTTAAGCACTTAAATTGTTACTTTTGTAAGCATTAATTTTAAGCACAACCTGAATATGAATTTACACGAATATCAAGGAAAAGAAATACTAAACAGTTTTGGCGTAAACATACAACGCGGTATCGTAGCAACTACTCCTGAAGAAGCAGTAGCGGCAGCCAAAAAACTAACCGAAGAAACCGGTACTGGATGGCATGTTATTAAGGCTCAGGTGCATGCTGGAGGACGCGGAAAAGGTGGTGGAGTAAAATTAGCCAAAAACCTAAAAGAAGTTGAAAGCATTGCAGGAGAAATTATAGGCATGAACTTAGTGACTCCACAAACAAGCAAAGAGGGCAAAAAAGTTCATCAAATTTTGGTTGCAGAAGATGTATATTATCCTGGTGACAATGAGCCAGAAGAATACTATATGTCTGTTTTATTGAATAGAGCAACAGGCAGAAATATGATTATGTATTCTCCAGATGGAGGTGTAGATATAGAAACGGTTGCTGAAAAAACACCTGAAAGAATTTTTACTGAAGAAATTGATCCTGCTACAGGAATATTGCCATTCCAAGCTAGAAAAGTAGGTTTTAATTTAGGTTTAAGTGGTAAAGCGTTTAAGGCAATGACCAAGTTTGTAACTGCTTTATACCAGGCTTACGATGGTTCTGATTCTTCTTTATTTGAAATTAATCCAGTTTTGAAAACTTCAGATGACAATATTTTAGCAGTAGATGCTAAAGTAACTTTAGATGATTCTGCTTTGTTCCGTCATAAAGACTATGCTGAATTAAGAGACAAAAGAGAAGAAGACCCTACTGAAGTTCGTGCAAAAGAAGTAGGTTTGAGTTTTGTAAACTTAGATGGTAACGTTGGTTGTATGGTTAACGGTGCTGGACTTGCCATGGCAACTATGGATTTAATCAAGTTTGCTGGTGGTGAGCCTGCTAATTTCCTAGACGTTGGTGGAACTGCAGATGCAAAAAGAGTAGAAGAAGCATTTCGTATCATTTTATCAGACGAAAAAGTGGAAGCCATATTAATCAATATTTTTGGTGGAATTGTTAGATGCGATCGCGTTGCAAATGGAGTAGTGGAAGCTTACAAAAACTTGGGAGACCAAATTAAAGTGCCTATCATTGTTCGTTTACAAGGAACCAATGCAGAAGAAGCAAAAGAAATTATTGACAATAGTGGTTTGAATGTTGAGTCCGCAGTAATATTTCAGGAAGCAGCAGATAAAGTGCAGAAAGTACTTGCATAACAAAATCCAATTATCTTACTATTTATAAAAAAACCATCTCACACAGGGGATGGTTTTTTTTGCTATGAATGTTCATTAATTTCAAGGTTAAAATCCCGAACAGATTTATTTTGACAAAAACTTATTCGAAATCTAGGGTGTTTACTGTATTGAGTGTAAAAAACTAAAAATTTTAAATTAAGATATTGAAAGTCATGTAAATAGAATAATTCATCACTTTATTCAATAACTGATTTGTAGTAATAAGAAGCATAAAAATATTACCGTAAAACTAAAATGAGATTCGTTTGAAAACATAGCAGAAAGATTTTATTTTTGTCAGTTATATGCTATTTTTACACCTCCACAATCACTTCTTCCAAGGGTCTTCTTACTTTTTTAAATTCTGCAAATTGGTCATCTTCAGCTCTGTAACCAATTGGCAAAACTAAACAAGAAGATAAATTTTGTTTTTTCAAATTCAAGATTTCATCGTATTTTTCAATTACAAAACCTTCCATTGGGCAAGCGTCTATTTTTTCATAAGCACAAACGGTCAATACATTTCCAAGTGCTAAATAAGCTTGATTTTTAGCCCAAGCTTTTATCTCAATATCGTCTTTTTTTGAAAAGTCTTTCACTAAAAATTCACGAAATGGAGCCAAAGTTTCATCTGGGGTATTTCTGATTTCTTTGATGCGCTCAAAGTTTTTTAAAATAAAATCCTTGTCGATTTTCTCTTCAATACAAAAAACTAAAAGATGAGAACACGTTGATACTTGTGCTTGATTGAAACTTGCTTCCCGTAGTTTAGCTTGCAAAGCTTTATCTTGAATAACTAACATTTTTATGGGTTGTAAACCATAAGATGTTGGAGTTAAATTAAAAGCTTCCTTTACAATACTAATTTTTTGCTGGGTAATCAACGAATTGCTGTCAAATTTTTTGGTGGCGTAACGCCATTTCAAAGCATCTAAACTTGTCATGTGAGGTCTAATTTAACTGCAAATATAAACTTCGACTTGATTATTTTGTTGAAGTTAAGTTTTAATTAAGTAAACTAATGTTAAAGTATTTTAGCTAAACAACAAGGTTTCAATTGTAGTTGCCATTTCGATGTCCTTTTGTGTGACCCCGCCTGCATCATGTGTACTCAAACTAATTTCAATTTGATTATACACATTTGTCCATTCTGGATGGTGTTGCTGTGCTTCTGCCTCAAAAGCAATTCGCGTCATTGCAGAAAAAGCCTCTTTAAAATCTTTAAATTCGATTGTAGTGTGAATTGATTTTTCATTGTATTCCCATCCATCTAAATGTTCTAGGGCTTTCTCAATGTCTTCTTTTTTTAATACTTCCATAATTATTGAACTTTTATTGATTTTTCGATGACTTCATCCATGCTAATTTGAAGATTTTTAGGGAGCATATTATTTTTAGGTATAACTGCTATAAAACGGTCTTCATTAGAATCATAGACTTGCTTAAAAGTAGGGTTTTCCAATTGAAGCACATCACAAATTTCTTCAATTAATTCATAATGATGTATTAAATCTGTACTGCCTAGATGGAAAACTCCCTCTTTTTTTCGATTGATAATAAAATGAATTTGTTGAGTAAATTTACTATATACTGTAGCATTGATAACCACATTCGGAAACACCTCAATAGGTTGATTTAATTCGTGGAGTAATTTAATTTCATTGATTTTTGGAGAGTCGTATCCAAAAATCATGGGAACCCTTACTATATTGTATAAATGATTTGGTAAGCGAAGTAAAGCATTTTCTATTTTAATTTGAAAAAGCCCATACTTACTTTGAGACAAAGTTTTGTCATATTCATAAGATGGATAGTTGGTAAATGCATCAAAAACATTGCTTGAGGAGATAAAAATAAGCTTTTTATCATTTGCGATTAGGTAATTAATAATGTCATAATGTGCATAAACCAAAGCATTAAGGTCCGCTCTAAAGGCAGAAATAATTACATCGGGTTTCAATTGTTCCAATATCAATCCTGGCAATTCTTGTTCAGCATCCCATAAAAAAAACTGTTTGTTTTTATCGTATTTTGGAGAGGGTGTGTTGTATGTTCCGTACACATCAAAATAAGGATATAGTTCTTTGTATAGGTTTTTGCCTAAAAAACCGCTTACACCAAGAATTAATATTTTTTGTTTTGATTTTGACATAGAAAACAAAACTGCCAAAAAGCTAAGACTTTTAGGCAGTTTTGGAATATTTTTTTAGTTATTTTAATTTTTATAGAAAGGAAGTTTTACTACTTCAGCTTTTAGTTGTTTTTTTCTAACTTCAATGTAAATTTCACTTCCTAATTTGGTGAAATCAGTTTTTACATAGCCTAAGCCAATTGCTTTTTTTAGACTAGGAGACATGGTTCCAGAAGTTACCATTCCAATTTCATTTCCGTTTACATCTACTATTTTATAATCTTTACGCGGTATGCCCTTGTCTTTTACTTCAAAGGCTACTAACTTTCTAGCTACTCCTTCTTCTTTTTGCTTTTGTAAGGCTTCCGCATTTACAAAATTCTTTGTGAACTTAGTTATCCATCCTAGTTTAGCTTCAATAGGAGAGGTAGTTTCATCTATATCATTACCGTATAAGCAAAATCCCATTTCTAATCTTAAGGTGTCTCTTGCAGCTAAACCAATGGGTTGTATACCAAATTCTGCTCCAGCTTGCATTGCTTTATTCCAAATTGTTTCCGCATCTTTATGTTTGCAATAAATTTCAAAACCACCACTTCCAGTATATCCAGTTGCAGAAATAATGACTTCGTCACACCCCGCAAACTCTGCTACTTCAAAATGATAAAATGGGATTTTCCCCAAGTCGATTTCAGTTAAACTTTGCATGGCTTCTACCGCTTTTGGTCCTTGAATTGCCAAAAGAGAATATTCATCTGAAACATTAGTCAGTTTACAATCAAATGCATTATGTGTAGTTATCCAGTTCCAATCTTTTTCAATATTCGAAGCATTTACAACCATTAAATATTTTTCTGCTGAAAATCTATAAACAATCAAATCGTCTACTATTCCACCAGTTTCATTGGGCATACAGGTATATTGTGCTTTTCCATCAATCAAGGTAGATGCATCATTACTGCAAACTTTTTGTAGGAGCTGAAGCGCTTCTGGTCCTTCAACAAAAAATTCACCCATATGAGATACATCAAAAATCCCTAAGTTTTGTCTAACGCATTCATGTTCTGCATTTACGCTGGAGTAGGATACTGGCATTTGGTAACCTGCAAAGTCTACTAGTTTTGCACCAAGTTGTTGATGTATGTGATTTAATGCTGTTTTTTTCATTCAAAAAAAGTTTTTGCAAACTTAAGTTTTTCCAGCCAAAGCTAAATTGAAATTGGATTAGATTTTAATGAAATTCGAAGTAATTCTGTAATGAAAAATTGGAAGTTACAAAATGATGCTTTTTAAATCCTAAAATGAATTTAGTGGGAAGTACCAAAATTTCTTTTATGGAAGTATACTTACCTTCATATCAACATTACTTAGCGGCCATTCGCTTTGGTCTGTTTCTAGTTTAGAAATTTTTTCAGCTATTTCCATGCCTTCAATTACTTTTCCAAAAACAGTATGTTTTCCATCCAAATGATGAGCACCATCTTTTTTAGTAACAATGTAAAATTCGAAAGGAGAGGAGGCGTTACTTACATTTTGTTTGGCATATTTTGCTGCAGCAAACACTGCGTAATCATGTGGATACTTATCCAAATACTCATTAGGAATCAAGTATTTACCTATTGCATTGCGGTAATCTCTGGTCAGTACACGGTCTGAATTTCCACCTTGAACTACAAAATTGGGGTCAACTCTATGAAATACACAACTGTCAAAATAGCCCAGTTTGGCCAAGCGAATAAAGTTAGCACGATGATAAATGGGCTCCTTAAAAAGTTGAACTGTAATCGTTCCAAATTCAGTTTCAATACTTACTTTGGTTTCTGGATTATTTTGTGCATAATTTTCTAAAAAGGGCATCAACTCTTCTTGCGCTAAAGTTTGAATGTGCGACAAATCTTTGGTTTCTCTTCCACTGGATGGAATATTAATTTCTGGTATTTCATCATTCATTTCAAATTTTTCTGGAATACTAGATTTTTTAGTTGAATTTGTTTGCTTACTTTTATCGTCTTTAGTACAGGCAAAAAGTAAACTCAAACAAAAGTAAAACAAGATTGGAAAACGCATATTTTGAAGATTTAAAAACGAAAATAAAAAAAAATCCGTTACTGGGAAGTAAAGCACATGCTAAGATGATGCCACTTTCTAGAAAAGAAGAATTAGAAGCACTTGATTTCAACAGCCTTTCTCCCAGGTTTGCTGCTGTACTTTGCTTGATTTATCCAAAAAATGGTGAGTTGTATTTTCCGTTGATTCTAAGAAATACGTATCCAGGCGTACATTCCAATCAAGTGAGTTTTCCTGGCGGTAGAAAAGAAAATACAGATGTCAATTTTAAACATACCGCTTTACGTGAATGCGAAGAAGAGATTGGAGTCCTTCAAAAAAAGGTTAAGGTATTAAGGCAACTGAGCGATATTTATATACCACCGTCTAATTTTCAGGTTAAATCTTTTATTGGGTTTAGTAAGGAAACCCCAGAATTTCAGCTTCAACCAGATGAAGTTGAACAGCTAATTGAAGTAAAACTAAGTGAATTATTAGATGACAGTATTTTAATTACGGAATACATGACTACTTCTTATGCTGATAAAATGGAGGTTAAAGCTTTCAAACTGAATAATTTCACAGTGTGGGGAGCAACAGCAATGATATTAAGTGAAATCAAATATCTGTTGAAAAGTCATTAATACGTAGGTTTTTCTATATTTGTCAAGTTAAAAAACAAGCAATGGGCTTATTTAAAAAAAATCCGTTTGGTCATTATCTATTTATAAAAAAATGGTTGATTCGCATTATGGGGTCGCTAACCCATAGGCGTTACCGTGGTTTTAATAAGCTAGAAATAGAAGGGTCTGAAATTTTTAAGACTTTACCAGATAGAAATGTGCTTTTTGTATCTAATCATCAAACTTATTTTGCAGATGTAGTTGCAATGTATCATGTTTTTAATGCTAGCTTAAAGGGAAGAAATGACAATATTAAAAATATAGGTTACCTATGGAATCCCAAACTAAACATTTATTATGTAGCGGCAAAGGAAACCATGAAAGGAGGTATGCTTCCTAAAATTTTAGCTTATGCAGGCTCAGTGAGTATAGATAGGACTTGGAGAGCCAAAGGTCAGGAAGTGAATAGGCAAGTAAAAATGAGTGACATAAGTAATATAGGAAGTGCTTTAAATGATGGTTGGTTGATTACGTTTCCACAAGGTACTACCACACCTTGGAAACCTATACGGAAAGGTACAGCTCATATCATCAAAAAATATAAACCCATAGTAATACCTATCGTAATTGATGGCTTTAGAAGGTCATTCGATAAAAAAGGAATAAACATTAAAAAGCGTGGTATTCTGCAATCCATGCACATTAAAGAACCTTTAGAAATTGATTACGATGGTGAAAGTGTAGAAAGCATTGTAGAGAAATTACAATTTGCAATAGAGCAGCACCCTTCTTTATTAAAAGTAATTTCTAAAGAAGAATTAGAGGCGGAAGAGCAATTAAATGAACAAAGAAGATATAGCGCAAAAGATTTGTAGCTTGTTTATTACCAATATCCTTCCATAATAGTTTTTGAATAATTTTGCTGTCTATTTTATAATTTGAATAGATATCGTGCGAAGTTTCAAACTTCGCACAGCTTTAATTTTAATACCAGTTTGATTTTGAAAGGTCGTTAAGAAAACAAAATTGCTTTTTCTTTTAATGACGCTGTGATTGATTTGCATAGTATGTCTATGGAAATTATGAACAAGGAAATTAAAAGGAAAATGGGTGCGTTATATAGCGACTTTTCATGGTCAAATTGGGATAAACAAAGGCGTCACAAATAGAGTGCATGCTTTACCCACAATAATCGCAGTAGAACCAAGTGAATTATTAAAATTTATTTATCTATTCTTCATTCCAAATACTCCAAGAGCGTAGTGCTTGAAATTCTAACATTTTTAAGCCATTAGCTATTTTCGCTCCTTTTTGTTTTCCTAAAGCTAAGAATTTAGAAAGTGGTGGATTATAGACTAAATCGTATAAAAAATGTTTTTTCCCTAGGTAATTATAAGGAATATCAGGACATAATTTTTCATTTGGAAAAGTTCCAACGGGGGTACAATTCACAATTAAATAATGCTTTTGTAAAATATCTTCGTTTAAATCAGAGTAAGCTATTTCACCAGCATTTTTTGGATCTCTACTTACTAAAGTAGGAGCGATTGACATGGATTTTAAGGCTGAAGAAACCGCTTTAGCAGCACCTCCTGTTCCTAAAACCAATGCTTGTTCGTGATGGTTTTCTACCAATGGAAAAATAGACTTTATAAATCCAAAAGCATCAGTATTGTATCCAATGGATTTTCCATTTTGAATTTTGACAGTATTCACTGCTTTTATTCGTTTTGCAGTTTCATCTAATTCATCTAACTGTACTAAAATGGCTTCTTTGTAAGGTGTGGTCACATTGAAACCCTCTAAGCCGGGGTGCTTTGAAATTAAACTGGAAATATCTGGAATTTCTTTTTCATCAAAATTATAGTATTCAGCACGGATGTTATTTTGATGAAAATAATCTTTAAAAAATCTTTTTGAAAATGAATAATCAATATCCTTTCCTAATAAGCCAAATTTACGCATTTTTTTCTCTTTTCTTTTTATCATACCAAACTAAGGATAAAACTATTGATATCCCAATAAACACAAAAATAATTGCAATCCAAGTTGAAGAATCACCTAAATCTGGAAAAAATCGTTGGTAATTGCTTAATATTTTGTTGTTATTGGAATCTAAAATGAGTTCACCCATTTCATTCTTCCTAAAAATTGGTTTTTTCCAAGGCCAAACTACACCTAAGCTTCCTGTAATAAAACCAATAATAATAGCAAAGGTTATGGATTTATAATATTTTAAAACGTAACCCAATAAATGTGAAAAGCTAATTAAGCCAAAAACTGAGCCTCCAGTAAAAGAAGCCATTACCTTGAGTAATTTAATTCTTTCTGCATTTTCTGTAAATGAAAAATCCAGTCTAGAAATATCGTAAAGTGTATCGAATAATGCATTTACTGAATCAACTAACAACAAAACGTAATTCCCTAAAAGAATTAAAATAAATGAACCAGATAAGCCTGGTAATGTCATTCCAGAAACTGAGATAATACCACAGAAAAACACAAACCAAAGATTATCATTTTCTGTCGCTGGTTCTAATAAACTGATTAAAATACCACCCGTAATACCGATTGCAATAAAAATTAAATTTTTAGTTGATTTCAGCTCAAAGTCTTTGGCTATGAAATAAATAGAACCAATAATCATCCCAAAAAAAGCCGACCAAACATAGAGTTCATAATGCTCAATTAAGAAATCTAATATTTTGGAAATACTGAAATAGCTAACTATCAGCCCCAAAATAAGGATGTTAATAAAATTCAGGTTTAAGTATCTGAATAAGCTATTCCCCCTTCCAGCAATAAGTAGTTTAAATGCTTTTAAATTGAATTTTTGCAAAGAATATATGAATTCCTCATAAAAGCCTGCTACAAAAGCTACTACACCACCTGAAACGCCAGGAACTTTGTTAGCAGCACCCATAGCTAAACCTTTTAGGAATAAAAAGGATTTATCGGAAAGGGTTCTTGTTTTGTGCATGCATTTAGTACTTCATTATTCTACTTTTCGAGTTTTTCCTCCAAAGTATTCCAATGCTAATATACACAAGAAGCCAACACATGCACAAATTATAGCTGGGATAAGATGAGCATCTCCATTAAAATTTTGTGGTAAAACTGATAATTCACTGATTGGTATTTCTTTATCTTTTACTACCATGACTTCGGTCACTTCCTTCCAAGGCCATATTTTATTTAAAGAACCCGCAATGAAACCAGTTAATACAGCTAAAACAAAATTCTTGTAATTATTGAAAAGCCATTTCAGTAATTTTGAAAAACTCAGTAACCCAACGATTGCTCCAGCGCCAACTGTGGCAACTGTCACCAAATCAAATTCACTTACTGCGGTACTTATTTTTTCATATACGCCTAATAAAACCAAAATAAACGCACCAGATATACCAGGTAAAATCATAGCGCAAATGGCAAGCGCTCCACACAAAAATAAGTAGGGAAGACCCGCTTCTTCGCTTGCTGGAGTCAACAGTGTAATTACATACGCTAAGACTGCAGCTACTAATAAGCCAATTACATTGACTGCATTCCATTTTTCGATTTGTTTTCCTACGTACCAAATACTGGCTAATACCAAACCAAAGAAAAATGACCAGATATAGATAGGGTGGTTTTCAATTAAATAACTGGTTAGTTTCATTAAACTAAAAATACTAATCAAAATACCTAGAAATAAACTGAGTAGAAAATTTCCATTCAGCTTTTTCCAAAAAGCGGAGAACCCGTCATTTTTTAAAACGGCAATTAGGCTAAAATTGATATTGCTTATGCTGGTTATTAATTCTTCATATATTCCTGTAATGAATGCAATGGTACCCCCTGAAACACCAGGAACCACATCTGCAGCACCCATAGCCATGCCTTTTAGTACAATGCTGACATATTTTGATTGATTCACTTTCATTCTAAATTTGGTTGATTTATTTTGTTCAAAAATAGGCAAAGAGATTGATTTCACTTTGCTTTAATGGAAAAAGCAGAAGCAAAATTTTTATTTTATGCTACTCTATTAAACTAAAAATGCCATCTTTTCAAAGAATGGCATTTTGAAAACTCAAAATTTTTTTTAGATATGTATAGCCCTATCTTCTGTTGCTGCCATAGCAGCTTCTTTTACAGCTTCTGCATAGGTTGGGTGTGCATGACTCATGCGGGCAATATCTTCTGCACTTGCTCTAAACTCCATTGCTGTAACTGCTTCTGCAATTAAGTCTGCAGTTCTGGCTCCAATCATGTGTACGCCTAATACTTCGTCTGTTTTTTTATCTGCTAAAATCTTAACTAAACCGTCTACATCTCCACTTGCTCTAGATCGTCCTAAAGCACGCATAGGAAACTCACCAGATTTGTATTCAATTCCATTTTCTTTAAGCTGTTCTTCAGTTTGACCAACGGAAGCAATTTCAGGCCAGGTGTATACTACATTAGGAATCAAATTGTAATTGATGTGTGGTTTTTGTCCCGCTATAGTTTCAGCTACAAAACTTCCTTCTTCTTCAGCCTTGTGAGCCAACATTGCACCTGTAATAACATCACCAATGGCGTAGATGTTTTTGGTTGCAGTTTGCAGTTTTTCGTTTACTTCAACTTGGCCTTTTTCGTTTAATTTCACTCCTGCTTTATCTGCATTTAGTCCATCTGTATACGGTTTTCTTCCCACAGAAACCAAGCAGTAATCTGCTTTAAATTCAACTTCTTTATTTTTTTTGCTGTCTTTTGCAGTGACGGTAATTTCATCACCATCGCGTTTTACACTTTGTACTTCATGAGAAAGAGCAAATTTAATACCTGCTTTTCGAAGGACTTTTTTCATCTCCTTGCTCATAGCAGAATCCATGGTAGGGATAATTCTGTCCATGTATTCTATTACGGTGACTTCGGCTCCTAATCTGCTGTATACCTGACCCAATTCTAAGCCTATAACGCCACCTCCGATTAAGATTAAATGCTTTGGAATTTCCTTTAATGAAAGTGCTTCAGTAGAAGTGATGATGCGTTCTTTATCTATTTCAATTCCGGGTAGAGTTCTAGGTTTACTTCCTGTGGCAATGATGCTGTGTTTAGCTTCAATAGTTTCGGAATCTCCATCTGAGTTGGTAATAATAATGTGGGTTTCATCTTTATAGGAACCTACGCCTTGAAAGCTTTCAATTTTATTTTTATCCATCAAAAAATCGATGCCCTTTGTGGTTTGGTCTACAACATCTTGCTTACGAGCAATCATTTTTTCCAAGTTGACTTTAATCTCCCCAGAAATTTCAATTCCATGTTCTTTGAAATGTTTTACAGAATCTTCATAATGATGAGACGAATCTAACAAGGCTTTTGAAGGGATACAACCTACATTTAGGCAGGTTCCACCTTTAGTGGCATATTTTTCAATTATAGCAGTTTTCATTCCAAGTTGTGCACATCGAATAGCAGCAACATATCCGCCGGGTCCAGAGCCAATTACGGCAACATCAAAAGATTTCATGTAAAAGTGTTTTGTTTAAACTGCTGCAAAAATACAATTTAAAGCAAAATTAAATCGCTTTAAATCCAAAAGCTTTTGTTATAACTTTTTGAAAAATAAGGCTTCTATTGAAAGGCAAATGGAATTCAGTTTGAATTTGTAAAGTTACAATATGTAACCGCTATATTCCAATTAGAATAAAGGTCAAATTCGATTAAACAAGTATTTTAGAATCTATAACCAACATGGACACCACCTCTCGGTACAAAATTGAAGGTTCTTCCATCTAAGCCATAGTTGAATAAGTTTCTGCCTATTCCTAAATGAAACTCCAATGATACACCACCATCAGAAACCAATTTGTAACCACCACCAATGCCTAAAGCAAAGTCGCTTAAATTTTCCTTGACTCTTCCGTCGACTGTTACTTTTGTATTTTCCTCATAATTATTAAACATTCCAAATCCTTCTGCAAAAACCCCTTTGGCATATTCTTCACCAAAGTAAAAACGATAAAATGCAGTAGCCGAAAAGTTTAAATCCCAATCAATGAAATCATCGTAAGGGAAGCTTATAGATCCACCTATTGAAGATTCCTCATTTAGAATATTTTCGTAAGTTAAATTAATATTTCTCAGAAAGATAAGTCCTACATTCAATTTCACTTCATGAACAGGATCGTAAGCGGTTCTCTCATATTGTGTTTCTTCTTCCACTTCGGTATATTCTTCTGTATCTTCAACTTGTGCAAAAGATAAGTTAGCAAAAAGTAAACCTATAAGTATGTAATATGAATTTTTCATGCTTTTCAAAATTTTATAAATTGAAATACAAATGTACTTTTTTAAGTCTTATAATTGCAATGCTCAAGCCTATAATTGTAATTCATTCTTTTTTGAGTTTAATGATAAAAAATTAGCTCAATCTTCTTTATTAGACAATAACTTAGGATGTCTCGAATAAGATGGTGTGAACTTGCCTGATCAGTATAGTCAGGTGCACGAATTTAAAATTAGTTTTTGCGTTGTTGAGAGCAGGTTTTTTAGGATACAATTTTCAATTTTATAATTTTGTACTGTTAAAACCTAAGTTCGGTTAATTAGGGCTTGCTGAAAAACTCCCTAAACATAAATCTAAATTTCAAAACTCAAAAGAAATATTTTGATATGCTGTACCTAACGGCACAGTAAAAGATTAGGGAAAGTTCACTCTTTTACCAATATTAAGTCCCTACGGGACTAAATTTCAAAACTACTTTTCTTATATTTAGTAAATACTTATTGAAAAATGTACTTTAAAAGACTGTTTTCATTAAGACTTATCATGCTAAAGATGCACGATTAATCGAAGTTTTCTTAATATTTTCTTGCACTTTGTGGCATAAACAAAAGCATTGTTACTAGTATTTAAAGGACATTAGCCTTTTTCAGCAGACCCTAATTATCTGGATATCCTTGGTTCACCCAATCTTCTAGCGTGTCAATACTACATTGATCTAATTGGTTTCCATTAAAAGGCATTGCTACAAAACCTGGTTCGTGGTTCACCACATTGATTAGCAATCCATTTTCTGCTATTACTGCCACTTGGGAATAATTTGTTAAGCTAATACCACCTTGCGGATTTCCGCCACTATGGCAACCTGTACAATTGTTTTGAATGATTGGCCAAACTGATTCAGCAAAATTAACATTAGTTAAATCACATGCTGTATTGGTACATTCTTCATTTGTAGCACCTTGGTTTATCCAATCTCTCAATATTGCTATTTGCTCACTTGTGAGCGGAGAAGAGGGAGGTGGCGGCATTATTTTGTCCGGATCGTCTTCGGTAATGACTTCATAAATTTCAGAATCTGTTGCATTAAATGCCTCAATTTCTTCCATAATACCAGCATAGGTTTCAAAGTTTACTCCATCTTGAGAGCTTCCATTTCCATGGCATCCACTAATCGCACAATTGGAGTTGATTATGGGAAGCACATCATTTACAAAATAGATTTTATCTGGATCACATTCTTCCCCCGGTTCATCTGGTTCATCAATTGGTGGGTTCTCACCATCTACTGGAGTGTATAATGGATCATGCTCACAAGAAATGGCGAAAACACACAAGAGCATTAAAGTAAAAAATATTTTTTTCATAATTAGTAGTTTTATTTATCCACTTATTTCTCTCCAATATTGAAGACACGACTGATATTAAACCCGAAAAAAATGTCTCCATCATCCCAAGAGCCGGTTGTATTGCCAACTAAGAATTGTTCGGTCATTCCTCTTGAGTTAGTTACATGCAATTGAAAAACATGTCCTCCAGTTTCTATGTCAAATCCTATAGACAAAGAATTGGTAAGGTCTTGACTAAAAACTTGATCTGGTAGTAAGTAATAATATTCAAGGTTAAGTCTAACAGAACCAGTTAATTTGATAGAAGTTCCTGCGCCCATTGCAAAAATTGTATTTTGGTCTATGGTTTCGGGAACTAAATTAGTATGAACAATTGTGGGCATAAGTTGTAATGAAAATTTATCACCAAACTTTTTAGCAAGCAGTAAAGCATGATGATATGAAAGTCTTGAAGTGAAATAATTTTCTCTTTCCATATCTGCAAACTCACTTGAATTTAAATAAATACTACTAATCGCTGTTGCCGTAAATGGAAAATTTTCAGCTCCACTTTTTTGTCTTAAAAAACGCCATTTCACCATTCCATCATAGGTTTTTTGAAAAGAAGACCTGCCAAAACCTATGTTTAAATGATCTGTTAATCCATATTCTAAACCTAGTCTTATGGTTGCATTATCTAGTCCCCATAAATCTCTCCATCCAGAATTTAGCGTGCCAAATCTATGTTGAATCATAAATTGTAGTACTCCTTTTCCATTGGTTTCAATAGAGTTACCGCTTACTAATTTGGTGTTTTTAAAGGTTGCAATAGTGTAATTCGTCACGGGGTCTTGAGAGTCCTCAAGCATGCCTAACAAATCTTCCTCTTCCTCTTCTTGAGCGATACTATGTAAAGGAATTATAAGCCAGAAAACAAGCGCTAGTAGAAATATTTTTTTCATAAAATTAGGTAGTTTACACTTTATTCATTGTAAAGTTAGCCTTCACCTTTATGGTTTTTGCTATTTTCTCTTTTACTGGTCCAGGAATTTCAATATCATAATCAGCCACATCTACATCAAAATCGAAAATTAAATTCATTACTGATTGTTTACTTGATAAAGTTCCTTGCACTTCTATTTCTTGGGTAACTCCATGAATGGTCAGTTTTCCTTTGATGGTAACATTTGTAGGACTTTCACCAACAGTTAAGTTTTCATAATCAAGAATTTCACCTTTGAATGTTGATTTAGGGAATTTTTCACTTTCAACATACTTTTCATTGAAATGTTCTTGCATAAGCGCCTTTTCAAAATTGAAGGCTTTTAGCAATAAAACAGAAGCTATTTGACCACTCTCTGCGTTTAATACGGCGGATACTTGATTGTTAACTGCTTCAATATCTTCTACAGGTGTGCTGGAAAAAAATGAAATTGTTCCATTTTGGGTCATGTATTTTTGTGCTTGTACTGTGTTTCCTATAATAAATAGAATCAATACGAATTTTAAATTTTTCATTAGTTTATGTTTTTAGAATTATTAATTTATTTTTGTTTAGTAAGTTAATTATTTGGCGCCCCGTTGTCTATCCAAGTTTGCAAAATATCCAATTCGCAATTTATTAATGCTGTACCTGGAGGCATGGTTTTTTGAACTAGGACTCTGTTTTCAAACGATCCGTTATTTACTTTAGCTAGCAATTCACTAAATACCGTAAAATTTCCTGGACCAGTTCCTCCAGCAACATGACACCCGGATGTAGCACAAGAGGAATTAATTATGGGAGCTACATCTTCTGAGTAAGTAATATCTGCAGTATCACACAAAACTGGGCCGTATAAATCTTCTTCATTGTCATTGTAACATGATTGTAAGGTGAATAACATGATTATTAAAAAGATTAATTTTTTCATTTTTATAATTATTTTACAAGTACGCAATTATTCAATATCACATTTGTTAAGTAGCCTTGACATTGACCTTTTACAACTATATTTTCTTCTTTTTGTAGTGTTTCTTTTAAGGTACTGAAAGAACAATTAACAGCACCAAATAGGGCATCTTCAGCATTTAATACCACGTTGGAAATGGAATCGGTTTGGGTCAACATTAGTACTTTTCCCGATACTTGAAGTATTTTGCCTTCATATTTTTCCATAGCACTTGCTTCGTCTGTACTAAAACTCGTATACAGTTCATCTGCTGTTAGTGTATAGTCTGGTTTTTCATTTTCCAAACTAGGTGTTTTTTTATTGTAAAGATAGAAACCGTATACAAGTCCTATACAAAGTAATACCAAAATAGAAACGACAATTTTTTTCATCTTTTAAGTTTTATTTTACATGGTAAACCTACTACAAAAGTTAATGAAAATAAAATTTGTTTAAGTGAATAGGAGTATTTAATGCTTGAACAGGTCAAAAACTTAACTAATCAATCCTTAAAAGAAAAAATACCGGTAATATCGACTCAATGTGAAGCTACCCAAGTCTTAAAATCGCTGGACTTTTCCTTACTAACTACAACTTCTTCATGATGTACTACTTTCAGTTTAAGTTTTAATCGATTACTTGTGTAGGATTGCATATCAATAATCGAATCGATATTTACAATCATCTGTCTGTTGATTCTAAAAAAAATATTTGAATCTACTTTTTGATAAATTTTTTCAAGAGTGAAATCCAATACGTATTTTTTGTTGTCTAAAGTTTTAGCATAGACCAAACCCGTATCTGTATAGAATAAAAGTATAGCTTCAGTTTCTACAACTTTTAATTTGTTGCCTATTTTACTGATAAATCGTTTTTGGAAGTCGATTTCAGCTGATGCATTTAGTTGTAGGGTATTGATTTTAGCTGAAGTTATTTTGTTTTTTTCAAATTTCACAAAGGCTTGGGTCAAGGCTTCGTAATTAATGGGTTTTAGCAAATAATGTATGCCGTTGAATTCAAATGCTTTTATGGCATAATCATTATAAGCCGTTATAAATATGATTGGCTTTTCAAGATTTGTTTTTTCAAAGACTTCAAAACAGGTGCCATCAGAAAGCTCTATGTCAGATAAAATCAAATCGAAATCAGCATTAGTTAGCAAATAAAATGCATCCGAAATATTATCGGCGGTATCTACAATTTCATAGTGCGGTCTAATTTCAGAAATCATTCTGGTTAACCTTTGTAAAGCAGCAGGTTCATCTTCAAAAATTAATAATTTACTCATGAATGTAAGGTATTTTTACAGTAAAGTAATTCTGATCTTTCTCGATTATTGGTTTCAAATTCAAAATCATTTCATGGCGTTTCATCAGGTTTTCTAAACCCAATCCCAATGAAGTTGATTTTTTGTTTTTCTTGTTTAAGTTGTTCGAAACCTTCAAAAAACCCTTTTCATCTGTAATGGAAATCACCAATTTAGATTTTGAATTGATGACATTATGCTTCAATGCATTTTCTATCAACAATTGTAAAGAAAACGGGATGACAAATTTAGTTTGACTATCCTCAATTTCTGGAATTTCTAAGTGTATTAAATCTTGGAACCTTATTTTATGTATTTCGAAATACTGTTTCGTCAATTCCAATTCTTCAAATAAACTGATTACTTTAGTTTTTTCATGCTTCAAAATTGTCCTGTACAAGGAGGAGAGCTTTTCTAATACTTGCGCAGCTTGCTTTGGATTGTCTTCTACTATTCCTATCAAAGAATTAAAACTATTGAATAAAAAATGAGGGTTGATTTGGTCTTTCAACCTTTGGTATTCAAATTGCAATTGTATGCCTTTTAACTCTTCTTTCTTTTGAATTTGATTTTCGCGGTATTTCACAATTAGATATACCAAAAAGATAAGCAAAGCTAAAGATATGAACCAAAACCATACCTCCATCCAATAAGGTTTTGAAATGCTAAATTCAAAATTTTGTATGTGTCTTGGTTTGAAGCTTCTCTGCCCGCCGCTGCTTACTTCGAACCGATAATCTTCAGAGGGAAGGTTGTAGTAGGTTACTTTTTCTTGCGTGGTGCTAATCCATTCACCTTCAATAGGGAGTAATCTGTATTTATAGTATTTTTCACTAGGCGAATAATAGTTTTTAGCTTCAAAAGAGAAAGTCCATACATTTTCTTGGTAAGAAAATTCGGTCTTTTCATC
>Ga0307975_1000518_pt1 | contig 21846 bp, 15 predicted proteins | sample OrgLakmetagen917_FD_201825 | JGI IMG/M metagenome (GOLD analysis project Ga0307975, IMG submission 201825) | Saline water microbial communities from Organic Lake, Antarctica - #917 | ecosystem: Environmental > Aquatic > Non-marine Saline and Alkaline > Saline | place: Antarctica: Organic Lake... | reverse complement strand
CCTTGAACTTATCAAGATTCTCTTCGAAGTTAGTGATATCGATATTTTGATTCTTCACTACTGCGAGTTCAGCCTTATACTGCAAGGCGCCCATAGATGCGTTGCGTAGCAGGGTTATCATCGGGATAAAGAATTGTGGCCGGATGACGTACATCTTGGGATATTTGTGTGACATGTCGACGATACCGGTGTTGTACCACTCATTATCAGCTTCAAGCAGGGTCACCAACACTGCATACTCACACCCTTTATCAGTTCGGTCTTTGTCGAGTTTTTTGAGAAAGTCCTCATTTTTGTGTTTGGTAGCGGTGGCATCAAGCTCATTTTTCATCTCAAACATGATCGAAGTGATCTCATTCCCCTGTTCGTCGTTCTCTTTATAGATGTAGTCACCTTTGTTTCCGCCAGCAGCATCGTTATCCTTTTCAAAGTAGGCGTTTTGGAAACCTGTCGCGCGGAGTCGATTAAACTCTGTCTCGCAGTGTTGCTCTAGGGTCTCTCCCACCATTTTGGTACTGAGTTTCAGCTTCATGTCTTTTAGTCGCTCAATCGCTTCATCTTTGAGCTTCATCTCGCTCTCGTATTTGTCTTTCAGTGACGTGGCCATCAGCTGGCTTTCGTGTTCCTTGCTTTTTAGTTCAGCACTAAGGCTATCGCGCTCTTTTTCAACCGATGTGACTGCTTCAGTAACGGCAAGTTTCTTTTGTAGTTCGGCGTTGCTGATCGTCGACTTGAGTTCATTGAGCTCCGCTTCCTTCCGCGCAATGTCATTTTTGAGCTCGGTTTCTTTGCTGGCCAGACCTGACTGTAGTTCATTTTTTAGATTCGCTTCAGCCAGCTCTACCGCACTGGCTTTTTCAGCCGCAAACTGCTGCTCTCGGGCAGATAATTCTTTACTAAATTCTTCATCACGTACTTGCTTGAGGATGTCGGCGTACCCCGCTTCATCCATATCAAACGCCGTTTTACAATTCGGACAGACAATTTTATTCATACCCACCCATTTTACACGAAACGAGTGCTTTAGTTAGGATTTGTTACATGATGCCTCCAGACTGGTTTTAGGTAAGATTTGGGTACATGGACCGTCATAGAAAGTAAGAGCCATACACTCGCAATGACGTTAGCTATGTAAGCTAAAACCGTCAGTGCCAACTCTACCCTCTACATTTTAAGAGCGGAGATTAATTAAATAAAAACATGAATAAATATATTAGTACTAGCGTTTTCGCAGGGCTATTAGCTATGACTGTTATTGCAACAGCCATGCCAGTAGCTACAGCTCAAGCCCAGAGTGTCTCAAGTATGCAAGCACAAATTGCAGCTTTATTAACTCAAATACAACAACTACAAGCCATACTTGATTCACAGGATGTGGCAGAAATCTGTCCCTATACTTGGAACCGCACATTGAACATGGGCTCTACCGGTACAGATGTCAGAACCTTGCAACAGTTCCTCAATAGCCACCCAGACACTAGAGTGTCCGCGATTGGCGCTGGATCACAAGGATTTGAAACCAGCTACTACGGCCCTTTGACCGGTGCTGCGGTGGCAAAGTTCCAAAATAAGTATAAAAGTAGCATCTTGACCCCGATTGGGTTGACTACCCCCACTACTTTTTTTGGCAATTCTACTAAGGCCAAGATGAACAGTTTGTGTGATACAACCCCGACTCCTACCACACCAACTACCCCAACCACACCAACTACACCAACTACACCAACTACACCAGTTTCTGTACTGCAAGGTGAAGGTGATCTAGATACCTTTGAAATTGAAACTGCTGATGACGACACAATTGCAGAAGCAGCCGCAGATGCACCGATTGCCCTACTGACACTAGAAGCAAATAACGGAGATATTGAAATCTCTCGTATGGACATTTCGCTCGTTGCAGATACTGCAAACGATGAAAGAGACCCGTGGGATGTGTTTGAAGATGTATCACTCTGGGTTGACGGTGAAAAGATTGCCGAACTGGCAATTGACGACCGTTCAGACTATCTCAACCGTACAGACGGAACCATCCGGTTTTCAAACCTAAACCTTATCCTCGAAGAAGATGAAGAAGTAGAAGTAACAATTGCTGCTAGTGTTCAAAACAGCGTCGACGGAGCAGGCAGCAATGCAACTTGGTCTGTCAGTGTCGATAGCCTACGATTTAAGGATGCCATGAATGTAGTTGCAACAGATACTACTACAGGAGACCTGCAGCAATCCGTCGACTTTGAAATCGTAGAACGTGGTGACGGTGAAGAACTAAAGTTCAAAACGAGCACCAACAACCCAGCTGAGCAGACCGTCATCATTGACGACTCACAGCGAACCAACAACGTCACGATTCTTGGGTACAGTATCGAAGCCCTGGGAGGTGACATTGAATTAGACAGACTCTATGTCAATGTCCAAACCGGAACTGCTTCATTTAACGATGTCGTATCTGACATCCGACTCAAGATAGGCAGCAACACCTTCAAAAAAGATAGCGTTGTAAGTTCTGGTAGCTATAGTAGCAACAATGTCCTCGTATCTTTTGACATCGACAACAAAGTAACTATTGATGAAGATGACGAGCAAGACGTATCAGTGATAGTTGATTTCAAAGCCAAGACAGCCTACGCCAACGGCGAGACCATCTTTGCTCAGATCACTTCAGCTGAACGAGATATGACAGAAGCTGAAGGTGCAGATGATGTTGAATCATTCTCTGGTTCAATCGTCGGAAAAGTTCAAACATTGATCGCAGAAGGTGTCTATGTACCGACCAGTGGAGTCAAGATGACTACTAACACACTCGGTACCAACAGCACTATCGGTGTGTATACCATTGAGTTTACCGTCAATGCTGTAGAAGATGACTTCTACATCACTGACCAAGCATCGACCTCTAATCTCACTAGTATTGGTGGAATTCAGTACAGTGTTGATACCACTGTGGGCACCCCAACCAGTGTGACTGCAGTGCTCTCTTCAACTGCAAACGAAGACACAAATGGCGTCTTTACTATCCGTGAAGGCCGCTCTGAAACCTTCACCCTTATAGTCACTGTAGACGCTGCAACCGCTGGAAATCACCGAGTTGCCATGAACGCAGTACGCTTTTCTGCCAACAATGACGGTGTAACGAGCGGAGCAACGTACACCGTAACTCCAACCAACCAATTCCGAACCCCCTACCAATTCATTAACAATTAGTACGTAGCCAACCAAAGTAACCAAAACACCCCATTCGGGGTGTTTTGGTTTGTGAGAATGTAACAACACTACGGAGTCCTTGCCTCCGTAGAGAAAAAGAAAAGCCAAGTGAATACCTTACCTTTCTTTACAAATGCTCCGCGACATAAACACACCAAGGTGCCTAGGACTCTCCTAGGCGAAGCATAATGCAATACACCCCGAGGTAGCGAGGACAAGATGTTTGTGAAGACCCACTCCCATGACGCTTTATATAATCCCTGATGCAGCATTGTGACTAAAATAGCCTACATGGGCTCTATATTCAATAGTCTGTGCATGATTGACCGTTGACTGGGAGGTATAGAGTATTTGCTGTTCTGTGCTATGATGAAAACAGAGAGAGGACGCTGGGTTCTCTTACACCTCAAGGAGGTAGAAGATGCGGATGCCAACCAGGAATAAGATTCTAACGGTGATTGTGGGTGCGGTTGCGGGAGCTATAATCATTACATCTGTCGGTTTCAGTTATATGGGCTGGATGCTGACCGGTGACGCTCACAAAGAGGCAAAGGAATACGCTGAAAAAGCGGTCACCGATCTCCAAGTTTCATTCTGCGTCACAGTGGCTATGGATGATTCGGAATTCGATCAACAGATGGCTAAGTTGGCGAAGGAAGATGATACGTATGGTCAAAGAGACGTGATTGAGGGTTCCGGTTGGGCGAACATGCCTGGTGGCCCCGAGCCAAGCAATAATGTGCTTGCTGGTTGTGCGCAAGAGCTGTTGGCTGCGTCGTGATTGCAGATACTTTGCGGTGGCCCCACATGATTTGTGGGGCTTTTTTTATAGTGACCAATATTCAACGGCATGAAATACTGTGACTAGTATATGTTCAAGAACATATTTACCGCATACAGTGTGGCGAGGTTTTGGAGGATCAATAGTGGTATGCCGAGTTGAAAGTACCAGCGCTTGGTTTTATGTCGGAAAGCCAGCATGCCGAGGTATATGCCAAGACTGCCAAAACAGCTCGCTAGGAAGAAGAATATGCCTTCTGGGGTGCGTTTCTTGCCGCTGCCACGGATAGATTTGCGCTTGTCCCGGGCCATACTCATGAATGAAAACAAATTGATGGCAGCAAAAATACCGATGGTTATTTGCAAGGTGAACATAGTACTAAAATAGCACGACAACGAAAGCGTTTTGGCAGTAGTGAAGAGTCATAGTGATCTAGACTGGTCGAATAACGATGTACCGTTGCTTCCATCCACGTTTGAACTGCTCGATAGATAGTGAGCCATTACCGACACTCTCAGCAGGGTCATTGTAGTAGACCATGCCGTCTTTGATCGCGTTGACCACCACCAAGTGTGGAATTGGGTTGGTTGGCTCGAAGGTGTAGTGAACTGAAGCCATGACCGGGCCGTCAGCTAGCACGGTGCTTAGTTCGGTCACAGCAGCCTTTGCACTTAAGTGCGCCAGACTAACACTTTGCCCGTCTAGACCATATGCTTGTGAAAGACCGATCAGACCAGCATGAATCCACCCCGCATCAGATAAGTACGCGTTGTTGGCGATACCTTGCTCGAGCAACCTATCTACACTGATTGCTTGGTCGGAATAGTAATCAATCAACATAGCAACGCTCGCTATGCCACAGCCGATCTTTTGCCACCCTGGCTTGGTAATGTCGGTAAACTGGGAGTAAAACGGTACGCTGCTTGGACGATGTGCATCATCGGGAGTAATAGTTGTGCCAGATTGCACTACAGCAGCACTAGCAAGAGACTGCAGGTACGTTAGTTGGGAGTAGAGCTCAGAAATGCGCGTTGTGAGCGTTTCAATTTGTAGCTGTGTTTCATCTCGAGTCCTCGGATTCTGCGTATTGGCTGCAACCGCCGGCGGATAGCTGACACATAACACTGCAATACAGGTTACTAATGCGGCATACTTAACGACTGAACTATGCAATGTACTTTTTTTCATTGCAACAGTATACCGTTGTGCAATATATGTACACAAACTATTTTATGTTGTGCTGTATATGTCAATCCTCTACAATTACCTTGGTTCCAAGCACAGCCCATTCGTATAAGGTTCGCGCCACACCTACTGGCAAATTGACACAGCCATGGGAATAGGCCGTACCAAAACTGTCATGCCAGTAGGCACCATGGATGACCGCCCCACCTTGGGTGAAGTACAGGTTCCATGGCACACCAGGTAGGTCGTAAACTTGTTTGTCATTGAGGTTTGGCAACGGCCCCTGCATGTAGCGGCTAGGGGTTTTCTTAAAAATGGTGAATGTGCCCCGAGGAGTCGGGGTTAACTCTAGCCCAGTTGAGATAGCGACCTCAAGAAATAGGTTCTCACCATCGTACGCCTGTAGTGTTTGCTGACTGCGATTGACGACAATGCGTTTGTTGGTGCTAGTGGCTACACCGTCTTCCCACGTAGTTTTATTACCTTCATCATACAGCACTGTTACATAGTCAGCGTGAACATACCAATCACCCGCCATTCGTTCCGGGTAACGAATGAATTCATCAAACGCGATGCGGTACCACAGTTCATCGTCGCGCTCGACGCTACCTCCAACTTTTAAAACCACCCCATTACGTAACTGTCGTTGGACTGGAAAGTCAGTGCCTGGGCCAGCCCGAGCATTGAGACACTCACCACCAAAATGCGGTCCACAACCATCGGTTACTTCGACGTATTCAAAGAGGACATTTTCTATCGGTAGCATTATGGTGGTGGTACTCATCGAGTTCGAGGAGGTGGCTACTTGTATAAACACTACCTCCTTTGTATCTAGATATGGAGTAACGGGGTCAGGGTCAACTGGATTGGTGTCACTCCAAGTAGTGGTAATAGACGGAATAAGTAAAGCAATAATCACACAAACAAGGCCAACCACTAACACACTGAGTGTCAGTGTTATACGTCGTGAATTACCAATAAATCGCATATCATTAAAGTATATGCTTACTGGTGGCAAGTACAAGTGGTGTTGCAGGTACCGCATACTCACTATGATTTACATGTGCGTGAGGCATGAGATACTAGGGTACTGATATGTACACAACCCTGAAAAAATACTTTGGTTACGATGAGTTTCGACCACTGCAAAAATCTATTATTGAACGCGTGCTCGACAAAGAAGATTGCTTGGTACTGATGCCAACTGGTGGCGGCAAATCCCTGTGTTTCCAGCTACCTACGTTGCTGCAAGACGGATTGACGGTGGTGATTTCACCACTTATTTCGCTTATGAAGGATCAGGTTGATGCGCTGACGCAAAACGGTATCAAGGCGGCCTATATCAACAGTTCCCTCACCCAAGTTGAGATTGCTGAGATTGTCACTGACATTCAGCGCGGTGAGGTTAAAATTGTGTATATTGCACCGGAGCGACTCTCGGTGGCTCGGTTTCAAGAGTTGTTGCACACGCTGCCAATTGGATTGTTTGCGATCGATGAGGCGCACTGTATTTCTGAATGGGGACACGATTTCAGGCCAGACTACCGCAACTTAAACAAATTGCGCACCGACTTCCCTACCATTCCAATCATTGCGCTCACTGCGACTGCGACCGAGCAAGTGCGGTCAGACATCGTCAAACAGCTCAACCTCCCTACCCCGCACATATTCACTTCAAGCTTTAACCGGGAGAACTTGAGCTATGAAGTGCTCCCGAAAAAAGACTCGTTTAACACGATTCTGTCACTGATTGAACTACACCCTAAAGAGAGTGTGATTATTTACTGCTTTTCGCGAAAAGATACCGAAAATATCGCCCGCAAGCTCAAGGATCGCGGTCACAACGCCGATACCTATCACGCCGGTCTCAGCGCCGATAAGCGACGCGAAAATCAGGATAAGTTTATCCGTGATGACATTCACATCATAGTGGCTACTATCGCCTTTGGTATGGGGATCGATAAGCCTGATGTACGTCTGGTGATTCACCACAGTCTGCCAAAATCAATCGAAGGGTATTACCAAGAAACCGGTCGTGCCGGCCGAGACGGGCTCCCGGCTCGGTGTGTGTTGCTATTTTCCACCGCTGATAAATTTAAGCAAGACTATTTCATTAGCATGATCCCAGCGGGTGAAGAAAAGGTGCAGGCGCAGGACAACCTCGATCAAGCACTGCAATACGGCACCTTACGGACCTGTCGGCGCAAGTTTTTGCTTGGATATTTTAACGAGGAGTATAGCGAGACAAACTGCGGCAACTGTGATTTGTGCGTAAGCTTTGCACCACTGGCACCGCCAACACCAATTAGAAAAGCCAAGGCCAGTATTGGCGGTGCAACAATGAACTCTATACAATCTGACGATTACGATCCTGATCTATTTGAAGTGTTGCGTCAGGTGCGAACCAAAGAGGCAGCGCGGCTTAAGGTACCGCCATACATTGTTTTTGGTGATAAAGCGCTGCGAGACATGGCACACAACAAGCCACAAACTGATGACGCGTTTCTGGCTGTTAGTGGTGTGGGAGACAAAAAGCTTAAGAAGTTTGGCGAAGTATTTATGGATGCAATCAGAGAATATGGGTAGCAGGTCTCAGGATTTCTTTTAACGACTTCCTCCACCACCGCCGCCAAAACCACCACCAGCCGAACCAGCTCCGGTGGTGGAAGAGTTCATCGAGCTCACCACGCTATTTAACGAAGTGGCAGAAAATTGCTGTCCGCTAGAGCTGTGGTACCAGTTGGGTTGATGGTCTAATTTATCTAAATGTTTGATCCAACGTTTTTGCATACCAAGTAACACAGCGTATGGCAGTAGTTTTTCAAACAGCTCGGGGTTCTTTTCGGGATCAAAGTGAAAATCCATCCGCTCCTTCTCGGCTACTTCCATGTACTGCTCCAGACCGAGCAAATGCTCTTTAGCAGCTACTCCCTTCTGGCTGAGGTTTGGTAATTGATAAATTAACAAGCCAATAATTGCAATCAGCGCTGCGCTAACAATACATGTGCCAACTGTTACTAGGGTTATAGTCTCAAACGAACGTTCAGAGTAGAAAAGCTTAAGCACGGTGTAGAGTAAAACCAGAGAACCAGCAGAGAGCAGCAGATATCTAAATAGACTAAATACCGCACTCAACCTGGCAACCGTGAAATCCTCAACAAATACTCCATTTTGGACTGAATTTGTCCTAGCTAACTTACTCAACCGCTCAAAAGGTTTGGCAAACTTGTTTTGTAGTTTCTTCACTTGTGTTACCGCCACGGCTGACTTGATGTTGTTTGCAATTTCATCTGGAATGGTGTGGTCGACACTGATAGCTTCAAGAGCGGCTGTGTTGGTGATGGTGAATTTTGCAGCCGTCAGTTCTTCGAGCAGTGTTCGTTCAAATTCAGGTAAATCAGTCCCAGGACGAAGCTGGACATAGAGATACCCGGACTCTTTGAAGAAAAAGAACTTCTCCTTTTGATAGTGCACTATTTTCAGGTACCCTCGTTGCGCCAGACTTATGATCTGAGCAGCTAGGTGCTTTGTACTGTAGGTGTGCTTGAGTATTAGTCCGGCTTCATACAGCGCAACATCAGCCGGTGCATCGTATTGCCGTACGATGGGCAGCAGGAGCTTCGTCTTTGCTTTGCGGTAAAAATGAGGGACGGCTAGCACTAACGGTAGTAGGGATAGAATTAACCAAGCAATAAACACATCCGGTATCGGTTTTATTTCAATCGGCTGAGTTTCTGTTACTAATCCTTTCGGAAAGGTCACCCCAATGGTCATTCCAGCGCCGTTACCGAGATTGCTATTGTGCGCAAAGGTGAGCTGATTTACTTGACTGGCAGTGGATCCCGTAGCGACTGTATGTGCACCAACCTGCACATCGTCACACGGATTGGTACTCCCAGGTTGCCCCACAAAACATTCATACACTAACTCATTCTCGTCAACAGTAGCTGGGAGCAGCACTGTAGCTCCTGATTCAACTATTGGCACTCCCCAATCAAAGCCGACAGCATCGAGCAATAAGGCATCATTGTCCTCATTAAATACTAGTATTCCATCAATAGTGTAGCTAATTTCAAACACAGTGACTCCGGTCCAGCGTGGCGTATCACCACCAATATTGAGCCGGACGTCTTCACGGCGGTTGAGAATCTCTACTTCCTAAGGATTACCCGTATCATCCACCACGAGCACATCGGATATCTCAAGCCGATAGCCTTTCCCATCTAGCTTTTTAACTGTGTCGATGTCGCGGTAGATGCCCCGTTTGAGGTTAGAATCAAAATCATACGCGATTCGCTCGGTTAGCTGCACCGATGAGTCGGGTTGGATTGAAGCGGTAGTTTGGTAGGACACTACTCGTTCTTGAGCGGCGGCTATGGCAGGTAGGCAAAAGAGCACACCACACACGAAACTAACTATGAGTGTGTTAATTGGTGACCACGCAGGTACTTTTTCAAACATACTTTAGTGTAGCAAAAAGTACCGTGCTTTTCTCTGGTGATGGTGGTTTTGTCGGTTTATTTAATGGCGGTAGGATTGGGACAGCTTTGCATTGTCTGACTAGCATCTTGTTTCCTTAGCATAGGTTTATATTCTAACCGACCTAGCCAATGTTTGCTTTCGTTATACTCTATTACAGCACGGGCAGTACAGAAGAAGATTGGTTATTCTCACTCAACCGTATAACCAACCACAACATTATTCTCAATTTCAGCAGTGATTCGTCCTGGTCGGTAGTCAAGGGTAACTGGCATTGGTTGTCCGTCAATTGTGCCTGTTCGGAAGTCGACGTCACTGGCTTCAGCGTAGGCTTCTGCTTCTGCAACTGACGTGCCAATAATTGCATCGTGTTCATTGCCAGCAGCAGTATCAGATGAGCTTTCTGGTTCAATTATGTCACCTTCCAAAGTGCTATCTTGGAACATTGGATTGGTTTGACTACCGGCTGTTCCTTCTGCCGGTTGACTATCAGACACAGACTCACTTCCTTCAACGGTGTATGAAGTCACCACACCGTCTGAAACGGATGCATTGATACGACCTTGTTGGAAGTCTCTGGTGGCCGGCTGTATCTCTCCGTCAATTTCGACTACGCGGAACATCTCTCCTCTAGCTTCTGCAATTTCTGTTGCTTGTTTGATTGGTACTCCGGTATAATCACCAGTTTGGGCGGCTACATACTCAGGACAGAAAGTCGCACCATATTGTGCCTCCGTCAGACCAGCGGCGGTGGCTTGTGCCTCTGTGGTGTAGCGGTTCCCGTCAGCGTCACAATAGACAATCTGGCTTTCGGTATCATTCAATTGTTCTTGCGTTTGGGTATCATCGCTCAAGAATAGAATGTATACCCCCACAGCAATGATAATAACGAGTATTGCGAGTATGGTTTTGTTCATATATTTCTTTACGTTGCGTAATTAATTATAGTATACACCTGATCGTTGATGCCGTTAAGATGCTATGGCTTGACTTATGGTTTATTACGACATAGCTATTCGACAAACTCTCACTTATAAGCCCTGACCCAAAAGTCTCCAATCTAGTGTGCGGCGCGACCCCGTCGCTTCTGTGCGGACAAAAAGTCTTTTGCCCGGCTTAGCCAGAAGCTTTTTTCAAGTCCTGACGGTCACTAGGCTAGTTTGTTTCGCTTTGCTCACAAACTAACAAGTGCCGCGGGACACACCTCACTCGTTCGTCATACTTCCTCACACCGCTCCGGCGTTCAAGTCCTGACGGAAAGTGCGCAGGCACTTTCCTTAGAGTCCTCCACAAAAAATAGCCCTCATGGGCTATTTTTATGGTGGATTCGACAGGACTTTTTCATTACATGAACAGTATACCTTTTGGACAGATTGTTTCGCTTTGCTCACAATCTGACTCAAAAGCTTTTCAAGCCCTGACGTAAAGCCTCCCAGGCTTTACTTCGAGTCCACCATAAACAAAATCCACCTCACGGTGGATTTGTGTTTGTGGACTCGACAGGACTTGGTCACCTTTGCTAAGTACTTTGTTCGACTGCGTCTCCAAAGGTACTAAGCGACGCGACCCCGCCGTTCGTAACGTCCTCGCTACGCTACGGGCGATATACTCACTCTTTTCAAGTCCTGACGAAAACTCCGTTTTCTTCGAGTCCACCTAAAAACACAAAACCGCCTAATGGCGGTGTGTATTTGGTGGACTCGACAGGACTTGAACCCGCTACCTCCTCAGTGCAAATGAGGCGCTCTACCAGATGAGCTACGAGCCCGATTTGTTGTATTTCGGCTCTCTCTATCCAATAATTGAAATCAGAGTGCAACCATATTACCGCACTGCTGTTAAAAATCAAGCGGTTTTATGCGCGAGCTGTTTCTATCAAATGGATGACCAAGTTTCGGAAATCCAAACCAATGGCGTTGGCTGCAATCGGGTAGTTAGATTCGTTGGTGAAGCCAGGTAAGGTGTTGATCTCGAGAAAGTAAATGTCGTCTCCTCGTACTAGAAAATCGGTACGTGAATATTGATCGCACCCTACTTCGGTATGGGCTAATTTGGCTATACGGGACATTTCATTTTTTACCTGCTCTGAAAATCGGCCGGGGCAAATATGATCTGTAGTACCGTTGTACTTATTGGCTGAAGTGTAGAAACCATCACCAATTGGAGGTGTGATTTCTAAGGTTGGCAATGCATAGAGTCGCTCACCGCGGAAGTCGGATAGTACTCCGACGGTAGCTTCAGTTCCACCAATATACTCCTCAACGAGCAAGCTATCGTATAGTTCGAGCAGTTCTACGAGGTTGTCGTGCAATTCAACTGTTTCCATAACCCTGCGAGCACCAAACGATGAACCATTAGACAACGGCTTAATGAACAGTTGGGTGCCAAGGTCGGCAATAATTTGCGCCACGTCATCTTTGAGGGTGTTGCGCTCATCTCTATTCACTCGTCGATGCTTAGCTAAGTTTATGCCGTGTGGGCGTAATGTGTGTTTAGTGAGCTCTTTGTTGAAGGCAATGCTAGAGGCTAAGGATGGACTACCAGTAAACGGGATGTGTTTGCGTTCGATGATACGCTGCACTTGGCCATCCTCGCCAAAAGTGCCGTGTAGGGCGATAAATACGACATCGACTCCTTCTAGCGCTTGATCTGGAGTTCGTTTCCTGCCTTGTTCAAACCACTGCCCATTTTTGGCAATCATGATGTCACGGGTATGGTGGTCGGTGGCAGCCAGCGCTTCTAACACCGCCTTGCCGGTTAGCATAGATACGTCATATTCCTCACTGGGGCCGCCTCGTAATACCGCTATTCGTTTCATACTTGCAATTATAACATTAGAGTGATTTTGGTTTTCTCACTTGTGTACCAACTCACCGATTAGTTCAAAACTGTACTGCAATGTTTGTAACTACAAAACGTGAAGTAACGTTACATCAGTGCTCGTTTTCGTTTTTTGTCGCGGTGATAGGCGATGGCGAAGCGGTGAGATTCTGCATTAGCGAGCAGGATTGCTTGCTTGTGATCATCAATAATTTTCTTTTGCCCAATCAATCTGATTGGTTTGTGCTTGTCGTCTTTCACTACCCCGACCACTGGTATCAGCATGCCGTGTTGCCGTAAGGTCAGTTCGAGGGCGTTTTTTTGAGCGGTGCTTCCATCTACAACGATTAACTGTGGCAGCGGCCATTCTGGGTGCTTGAGTCGTCTTTGTAGTACTTCCTTGAGCGCAGCTGGGTCGTTGGCATCATCGAGTGAGATGATTTTGAATTTTCGGTACTCACTTTTGGCCGGCTCGTTACTCTCGAGTACCGTCATGACGCCAACCATATCTTTACCGCCCATGTGGGCAATGTCGTAGGCTTCGATCCTGATTCGCTTATCATCACGGTAGATCTTGGAATCGGCTTTGATCAGGGCGATGTCCTGAATATGCTGCAGGGCAAAAATCCGGTTCTTGATCACCTGGGCAGCTTCAAACTTCTCTTCTTTAGCCAGCTGCATCATATCCTTTTCGAGCTCTTTGATGATTTGATGCTTTTTGCCTTGAAAGAACAGTTTGATGTGTCTGAGGGTGCGTGCGTACTCGGCTTTAGATTGCACGTCGGGATAGAGTCCAATTTGGCGATTGAAGTCGATTTTACCTTTGTCTAACCTGGAGGTTTCTTTACCTACTGGGGTTTTAGTATCATAAAATTTGAACAATTTGCGTACAATTTTCAGCGCCTCTCGAAATAACGATCCACTGGTAAAGGGTCCAAAGTGGTATTTAATGTCACCTTCGGCAAACTTTTCGGTAAGATCCTTACCGCGGACAACCAATACTCGAGGGAATTCTTCGTCAGTGATTACTAAGTGATTGTATGATTTATCGTCTTTACTACGTGAATTATAGAGCGGCTTGTGAGTGCGAATCAGGTTCGTTTCTAGAATCAATGCTTCGAGCACACTATCGGTCTCGGTCCATTCAACGGTTTTGGCTTCAGCTACCATTTTTTCAATTAGTTCTGAGCGCTTTTCCTTGATGTCATTAACAAAGTAGCTACGAACCCGACTGCGCAGTGACGTCGCTTTCCCGATATACAGTATCTGTTTTTTGGTACCCAAAAAAAAGTACACCCCGGGTGCGTCCGGGAGTTTTTTCTTCTGCAAGTCAGATTTTTGCATATTGCTGTGCTGCAATATAGCACAATTGATTAAAAGGTTTCTAGAATAGGTAGAAAAATGTAGTAGAGTAAGAAGTACGACAGAGTGTAAAAATCGCCATTGGCGATTTAATTGTTTCTCTTTGCGTAGGCTTTTAGAACGATATTGCAGGCATGCTGGGGTGAATGTAGCAGCTGCAGGATACCGCCTGCGATATGAGCCTCGGCAGCATTGTGACCTAATGGCCTATATAATATTACAATACCGCGTTTTGCGTTTGCTCCTGGTTTTAACTCTTTTGGTGACGGGTCTAGGGTTGCAAGCCACTGCTTCAGTTCATCAATATCATAACTAAAACCTTCTGTACACCACCATCGTTGAATTACAATCTTAGCCATGCGAGAACCTTTTCTCTTGGAGTGCTTCTAAAGTTGAGTATACAGTTTTGCACGGCTTTATCAAAGTATATGATGCTGCATGAACTTAATTTTCAGCCAAGGTAACGCTAGAGCACCTTCTTTAAATAACGACCCGTGTGTGACTTTTCTACCTCAGCCACTTGCTCGGGTGATCCTTTGGCGACGACATTTCCGCCGCCGACTCCACCTTCTGGACCAATATCGATGACGTAATCGGCGCTCTTTACCAAATCGAGATTGTGCTCGATGACCATAACGGTGTTACCTCGGTTAACTAGGTGCTGCAGGATTTCGATCAGCTTTTTGACGTCCTCGTAGTGTAGACCAATGGTTGGTTCGTCGAGCAGGTACATGGTCTTCATGGTGTGTGGACGGTACAGTTCTGAGGCAATTTTGACGCGTTGCGCTTCCCCACCTGAAAGCGTGGTCGCCGCTTGACCCAGTTCAAGATATCCCAACCCCACGTCTAACAAAGCTTGCATTCGTTCAGCGATGGCTGGAATGTCTTTATAGAATTCATAAGAATCTTCGACAGTCATGTGCAGGACTTCTTGAATGTTTTTACCTTTGTATCGTACTTCTAGAGTTTCTTTGGTAAATCGCTTACCATCGCACACGTCACAGGTAACGTAAACCGTCGGCAAAAAGTGCATCTCAACTGCAATCATTCCGTTACCCTGACAGGTCTCGCAGCGTCCACCTTTGACGTTGAAACTAAACCGACCTGGCTTCCAGCCGCGGGCTCGTGCCTCACTACTGGCGGCAAATAGTTCACGGATATGAGTAAAAGCACCGGTGTAGGTAGCTGGATTACTTCGTGGAGTACGACCAATTGGTGATTGGTCTATCAGTACAGTACGACCTAAATACTCTGTGCCGGTGATTTCTTTTGCATTGTACACTTTGGCAGTACGGAATTTTTTGTCGAGCCGTGCCTTGAGATTCCGGTGCAGGATCTCGTACATGAAGGTCGATTTACCTGATCCAGATACCCCAGTCACACAGATTAATCGACCAAGCGGAATATCAACGTTGAGGTTTTTAATGTTAAACGCCTTTCCGCCTTTGATTTGAATCTTGCCTTTTTCGGCGGTGCGCCGTTCAGGTATTTCAATTTTTTTCTCACCACGTAAGTACGCGAGAGTGACTGAATTATTAGTGTTTGTTTTAGCATCTAGTAGCGGTTGCAGGTAATCTGCTACCACTACTTCCCCACCACGAACACCGGCACCCGGGCCGATCTCTACCAAATAGTCAGCCGCGTAGATAGTATCTTCGTCGTGTTCTACTACTAAGATCGTGTTACCAAGATCACGTAGTTCGTGAAGCGTTTTAATCAATTTATCATTGTCACGTTGATGTAGTCCGATAGTTGGTTCATCGAGCACATATAAAGCACCAACCAAGCCGGAGCCTAGCTGTGACGCTAGTCTAATGCGTTGCGCCTCGCCACCAGAGAGCGTATTGGCTCGCCGATCTAGGGTTAAATATTCGATCCCCACATCCATCATAAAATCGAGTCTTTCAATCACTTCTCGCAAAGCTGGCCACGCGATAGCTTCTTGATGCTTGGTTAACTTGAGATTGCCGATGAACTCAACCGCTTCTTTAACTGTCTTGCCGGTAAAACCAACAATGTTGGTTCCAAGATCTTTTTTGCCGTCACCACCAAGGTACACTCGCATCGCCTCTGGCCGAAGTCGAGCACCTTTACACGTCTGACACTCATCACTTTGGAATATACCAACCACTCCTAATCCGTTACATTCAGGACACGCACCGTACGGTGAGTTAAAAGAAAATAGTCGTGGTTCTACCTCAGGGAATGAAGACCCGTCGACCGGACAGATAAACTTGGCCGATAACGTGCGGTCGGTACCATCTGGGCTTTCAATCTTGACCAAGCCACTTGACTCTGCCAGAGCTAATTCCACTGCTTCTGAGAGGCGTTCACGCGAGCCTTTGTGGTCGTCAGTAAACTCACTGACGTAAATTTCATCGATTAGAACATCGATATCGTGACGCTTGGTTTTGGTTAAAGTGATTTTATCGCGGAGCTGTTTGACTTCCCCGTCGATTTTGACAGTCTCATACCCTTTACCCAGTAAATCGTACAAAAGTTGGTAGTACTCACCCTTACGCCCAACTACTACCGGTGAAAAGATCGACACTCGACCCTTACTGACTTCTATTCCCATGACCTTTTCGTTCTTTTGGGCAGTTTTGACCTCTTTTTGTTCAATTGATTGCAAAACCATCGAAAGTATCTCGTCTTGTGACAATTTTTGGATAGGCACGTCGACATCAAGACAGTACGGTTGCCCGATACGTGCGTAGACAATACGTAGATAATCGTAAATCTCGGTAATGGTGGCCACGGTTGACCGTGGGTTTCGACTGGCCGACTTTTGGTCAATTGAAATAGCGGGCGAAAGACCGGCGATTTCATCAACGTCTGGCTTTTGCATTTTATTTAAAAACTGTCGGGCGTACGGAGAAAGTGACTCAACGTATCGACGTTGACCTTCAGCAAAAATAGTATCAAATGCAAGCGATGATTTACCAGATCCAGACGGCCCGGTAATAGCGACCATTTTGCTACGTGGCATTTCTACATTGATATTTTTAAGGTTGTGGGTGCGAGCACCACGAACAACAATCTTTTGATCTGGTGCTAGATCATCGCTCCAGTTTACTTTGGATTTTTTGGGTGTTTGTGCCATAAAGGTACTAGTATACGTGCGATTATATTGTAATGCTAGTCTTGACTTGATAAATGTTCAAAGTGCATGATCACATGGGTGCCAACTCCTTTGATAGATTCAACACTGATTGACCCTTCTAAAAATTGAATCATTTGTCGGGTGATCCACATACCTAGTCCAGTTCCAGTTGTTGTGGTGTGCTCTACCCCACCAAGACGGGCAAACGGAGTAAACAGCTTTTTTTGATCTTCGGCGTCAATTCCCATACCGGTATCTTGTACCCGGATGGTAATTCCGGTCTTAGTTTCTACGCAACTGATTTCCACCGTTCCCTCGTCGGTGTATTTGATTGAATTGCTGACAACGTTAGTGAGCACCTGTACCAAGCGATTTTGGTCTGTCTTCAGTAGCTGTGGCTGCGAAGCTTGTGAGTAGATCAAGTGCAGGTTTTTGTGTTCAGCTTCTTTTTTGAGAGAATCGACGAGTAGCTGAATGGAGTTTCTAACATCAACGGTAGCTGACTCAATTTTCATTTGACCAGATTGAATTCTAGCAATCTCTAGGAAGTCATTTACCAGAAGCACTAACCGCTCGGCTGACTCTCGAATAGTGTCGGCGTACCGTTGCTCTTCACTTGATAGCGTTTTAGAATCTTGTAAAAATGACGAGTAGCCTTTAATTGCCGTCAACGGTGTACGAAGCTCATGCACGATCATGTTTGCAAACAGGTCTCGCTCTTGCAATGTGCCGTGCAATTTTTTGTAACGCTGCTCCCAATCCGCTTGACGATTAATCCAATAGGCTAAGCCAATCAAAAAGACAAAAATAAGTGTCAGTAAAATATAGGCGTCCTGCTTTCTTTGGAGCAACACGGAATCAATTTGTGCACGTGAGTGCTCTGAAAATATATAGTACGGCTGGTTACCAAATTCAACATATCGCACTGATTGCTCGAGGCGGCCGCCAGCGCTCTCTAGTGGAACGGTAAAGGACTGATTGGGTGTCACTTGACCAAGCTGCAGTACTGTCACTGGGGTGGCTGTGTTATTGCTTTCCTCCGCATCACTTGCTGCCACAACGGTGTAGGTTTGATCTGGACCAGGAGCATATACCCGCAGAGCGGTAACATCCCTGTTTTGCACTTGTAATTCACTCAGCAAATCTGTCAACCGAGCTTGATCAACTACCGTTAATACTGCCCCCACGCTATCATGCAATGTGGCAGTTCGTGACAGCTCGACTGTCTGCATGTTTGCTTGTGCAACAGAATAAAATTGCTCGAGCACGAATACAAACAGTGCTGGAAACACAAATAACACAATTACAAGAAAGCTCAGCTTGGCATTTCCTTTAACTTTGTTCCAGCCCAGTTGTAGTAAGTTCAAAACGCGCGAGATCATACTGGTTTATCTTCTAGTACTATGACCACGGGTTTATTTGATCGTAATCCAATCCCTAGCAGTATCAGCAACATACCTAAAGCAAACACTGACATACCAAGGACAACTCGATACGACCCTGGTTGATTGCTAATGTCTGAAGCGGTAAGTGGGGTGATTGTTTCGGTTTCATTCACAGCTGTAAACGCCTGCGCTTCTTTGACAAAGGTAAACGGCTCACTTTGTGCAACAATCGAACCTGCATTATCAGTTAGCGCAACATATACTTGGTGTTGACCATCATCCAGTTCTTGTTTGAATGTGTACGCAAATGTTCCATCAGTTTCTGTCCGCACGGTCACAACGGTTGGGGTACTAAAAATATAGAGTGTCACAAAACTATTAGGTAGACCGACTCCTTTGACGACCGTTCGTACAGCGCCTAGAGTGTCGTTTGCAGCTATTTCAATTTCTGGTGTCACTTCTGTCACTTGTAGTTGAGGCGTTTTTATAACACCAACCGAATCTCTTGGGGATTGATATGTAATCGCAGTCTCAACTGCTGCGTCGGTGGGGTTGAATCCTCTAATGACTTCTGCCCCATCTGTAAATCCATCATTATCGGTATCTGGTAACGACGGATCGGTGTTATATAAAGCAACCTCATCAAAATCAGATATACCATCGCCGTCTGTGTCCAGAGCGAAATCAGATTCAGTACGCTCACGTCTGATAGCTTCGAAGGTATCTACTTTCCGAGCGAGTGTATTCAATTCTTCCTCAAGTCGTATATTCAATTCGGTCACAATAGCCCGGTCACTTTCGTCATTTAAAGCATTTGCAATCACCTGTTCTCTGTAGGCTACGAGAGCTTTTTTTGCTGCTGCTTGCAAAGCAGCATCACCCGACTGCTGCGCTACCGCATAACGTTGAAACAGATCGTCAAGTGTATAAGCGTCAGCTCTTAACATCGCGGTGGTACGATCTTGAATAACTAGGTCAGGAGTGGTTGCAACAGGCTGATCGTCAGTTTGATCGGGTTGCTGTCCTTCATTCACCTGAATATCATCTGACTCTGGTAGCTCTTTGGTAATATCAAGCAACTCCCGCTCTGGCGCATCTGATATATGCTCTGTAATGGTCGTCTGGGTTTGGTTTTGGATAGAAAACAAAATTGCGTTGCTTTTGTTTAGCACGTTGTTCTGCGGTTGCTGCGCATACAGTTGATACCGTCCATTAGGAAACGACCTAGAATCAAATCTGAAAGTACGTGTTCCGGGTATGAGCTGCCCGATAAATTGCGTGTTGAGTGTTTGTACTGGTCTTATATAGAACGACACTACGCCTTGTTTGGTAGCGTTAGCTATGGTTGCAGTCGTCACACCCGAGACCAGATTGTCTGTTGCTATACGCAAGGGTTCACGCACAACTACCGGCTCAAGAGGCTCTTTAACAGCAATCTTGTCCGTAGTTTCTTTGATTTCGACCACTTCTTTGGGTGCAATTTCTTCTACTATGTCAGTTTCCTGTTCAATATCTGCACGTGGGTCTGATTGCTCAGTTTTGATTGATTCAGCTAAGGGTTGATTCGTGCTTTTATTTGCATCGGTTTTTGGGGTTTGTTCTGTGGTAGCAACATCTTCGTCAGACTGTTCATAGCTGTCGGTATCAACTGACTGAGATATGGTAGTGCTAGCACTAGAGGCTGACGACTGATTGGTCGTGGTTGTGGCTGGTGTCTCTAGTTGTGGGGTGGTTGTACTGTCTTGAGTTGTAGTTATGGTGCCAGTCTCATCTAGTGGTTCTGCTTCTAAAACAGTTTCGTCTATCTGGTCAGCCGCATTAATTGTTGCGAAATAACCAAGCGAATAAGTAGTGGCTTTTGTCGTGTTCTGATGCTTGACTGTAACCATAAGCTCGTACTGGTTGGCCGGTAATTCAGCTGGGTCAACATAGATTTCGTACTTATTATTCCCAATTGACTCCAGCGTGAGTTCAGTTTTTACACTTCCAACATCAGCTACGTGTCGCACATACGCAGTAACTGTCTGTATGGACGAAAACTCGACGGGTATGTCTAGAGGATTCTCGATTATGTCTGGGATATCTGCTAACAGCTCGACATAGTGGTTAGTGGCTGTGCCAGGCTCGGCAGTGGCATTAACCGCACTACTGACTTGCGCAACATTACAAATATCATCAGCACATACGGTGGTAAGGGTCTGTGCGGGGGTTGGTGCCAGTTGAGTATACGTGAACAAAGAACCAATCAATAAAAAGCAAAAACCACTCACTTTCGCAATTGTTACCATCGCTGGATAAAAATCTTTTTCAAATGTGTCTGCTAACACAAGTACCTTCTCCCGAGCGCGGATACTCATTCTGGTCGGCAACACAACAGGAGTATCGGATTTTCGTACGCGTTTTGTGGTTGGGTTTGTTGTGGTCTTGGCTTTCTTGGTTGGCTTGGTTGAGGAACTTGCCGCCGCTTTTTTAACTATTTTTTTGGGAGTTTCTGCTTTAGTCGTTTTGGTTTTAGTTGGTGTTTTTTTTGCTCTGGTCGTAGCTTTTGGTTTGACTATGCTCGCTTTCTTAACGGTTACTGGCTTCTTTTTTGGTGCAGTCGAACGTTTTTTAGGTGCCGCTGCGGTTTTTTTAACCGCCGTACTCTTTACCGGTGTGGCTGGCTTTTTTTTAGGTACAGCTTGAGAAACTGACTTGCGAGAAGTCTTTGTCATGAATACTAGTATACAAAATATTAGCGCAAATACTCAGTTTACTGTACACAGCTGCTAGCGCTTCGCGTGTTTTTCGATGGTGGCCATAAGGTCAGACAAATCAGTCATTGCTTTAACGTAAAAACCTTTGACACCAAGCTCTGCAGCACGCCTTCTATCTTCTGAGCTGTCTTTATTTGAAAATATTATTACCGGAATTTCTGCCGTGCTTTTGTCTGCGCGTATATCTTCTAGCAGTTCAAACCCGTCCCTGCCTGGCAACATTAGATCCATGATAACGATTTGGGGACGAAACGCCTTGAGTTTATTTACAATATCTTCACCATCGTCAGCTATTTCAAATGGTACGTTTGATTTTTCGAATTTTATCGCGAGCAGATTTCGTAGCAGGGTGTCATCTTCAACGGTAAACACTCGTATACCTTCACCATCTGCTGCCACATTAGTCGTCGTCAGATTAATGACACTTGCGCCAGTATCTAACGGTACACTATCACCAAATACAACTTTCATTTTTTCTATAACTTGATGTACGTCTTCGCCGGGAACGATGTAATCTGCTGCCCCAAGCATGAGTGCGTCACCAATATGTTCTTGGTCATTTTCTACGAGCGCGAACACTGGTATTACTTTTAATGCGCTTGTCTCCCGCAGAGAGTTGAGCATGTCTCTACAATGTGAGCCGTTGTGCAGGTGGTTGAGTAGAATAAGGTCGACGTCTTTAGATTCTATCTGCTTTGAGTCGATTTCCTCACAGGTTGCTGTTGTGATGGTGGCACCATAGGTTACGAGGGCTGCTTCTATCTTAGAAATTTGATT
>Ga0307975_1000509_pt1 | contig 22103 bp, 21 predicted proteins | sample OrgLakmetagen917_FD_201825 | JGI IMG/M metagenome (GOLD analysis project Ga0307975, IMG submission 201825) | Saline water microbial communities from Organic Lake, Antarctica - #917 | ecosystem: Environmental > Aquatic > Non-marine Saline and Alkaline > Saline | place: Antarctica: Organic Lake... | reverse complement strand
TCTGTCGAGCAGCATATGCTGGCCAATGCAATTGGCTGGGGCCAAACTTGGTCACAGGTCAACCGACAGGGTGGTGCCGAATACCTCAACGAAACCGGCCGTCCGATCCTGATCGCCTATCACGACACATCTTCTTCCCAGTGCAGGTTGTCCGGAGCCGCCCCGGGCGCAGGTTGGATCATGATCGCTGCCGCCCGATACGGTGTCAGCGCAACGGTCATCATTCCAGCAGGCTGGCGGTATACGTTCAGCTACACGCCGGATTATGTGGCAATATTAATGTGAGTTCTTACTTACCGCGCCACTAACGGAGGTGGTATCCGGTGAACCAGCCACGTCGATCCCACCCTGCGGCTGGATTGCAGAACTCAGGCTCGAATACATAATGGCTGGTCATGGAGAGAAAGCGCGCATTTATATCGCGCTTTTTGCCCACACCGATGCGATCCACCGCCGTCTTCATGTTATCGTAAATGCCGCGACCCGGAATGTCCTCGAAGACGCGAAACCCGTGCCAATGCGCATCGAACGGCATCTCATGTGTTTGCAGCAGATAAGCCCTGACCATAAACTCGCATTATTCACGGGATGGTCTCGGACGCCTCCAGCGTCTGCTTGAGGGCGGTTTAAACAGCACGTACAGGCCACGCCGATGTGTGCGCCGTCGGCGTTTCGCGGCGTGGTTGCGCACGTTGTCTTTTCAACAGCTATAACGAGAAGGTTGCAGCGGTGATGCGCATGGCTTCAGGGCCCCCGAAGGCGCTGTCGGCGGCCTGATGGTAACATCGCCACCCGTTCGTGAGATATGTCGACGGCGACGACATCGTTGTCCTGTGACAGAAGGACCGCGTTTGAGAGGCCAACGTAGCCGAGGCCAATACAGCTATTTTCATTAGGTTTCCTTGGGCGATAAATGTTATCGCCCTTTCAAAGATCAATTCAGTATGTGCGTCAGATGAGCGAAGGGTCAGGCCGCCGACAAATCCTTCAGGCGGTTACGGAAGTAATCAACCGTGTAGCGCAGCCCCTGATCGAGAGAAATCGTCGGCTCCCAATCCAGTTCTCGCTTTGCAAGCGCAATGTCTGGCTGGCGTTGTTTGGGATCGTCCTCAGGCAGATCACCAAACAGCAATTCAGACTTTGAACCGGTCAGGGCGATGACCTTTTGTGCGAGCTCGAGCATCGTGAACTCTCCAGGATTACCGAGATTGATGGGGCCGGTCACATCCGTGTCCGTGTCCATGAGCCGAATAAATCCATCAACCAAGTCGTCAACGTAACAGAATGAACGGGTTTGCTGGCCGTCACCATAAATTGTTATCGGATCACCGAGTATTGCCTGCACGATGAAGTTTGACACCACCCGACCGTCGGCGTGGTGCATGCGGGGGCCATAGGTGTTGAATATCCGTGCGACCTTGATTTCCAGGCCATGCTGGCGGTGGTAATCGAAAAACAGGGTTTCTGCGCAACGCTTGCCCTCGTCGTAGCACGAGCGCGGACCAATCGGATTCACGTTGCCCCAGTACCCCTCCTGCTGCGGATGCACGGCGGGATCGCCGTAGACTTCACTGGTCGACGCCTGGAAGATCTTGCACTTCAGCCGCTTTGCAAGGCCAAGCATATTGATCGCGCCGTGGACCGAGGTCTTGGTGGTTGCCACTGGATCGTGCTGGTAGTGCACCGGCGATGCCGGGCAGGCGAGATTGTAGATTTCGTCGACTTCGACGTAGAGGGGAAACGTCACATCATGCCGCATTAATTCAAATCGTGAGTGATTGTGCAGATGATCAATATTGCGCTTGCTGCCCGTGAAGAGGTTATCGACGCAAATGACCTCGTGTCCTTCTTCGAGCAATCTATCAATGAGGTGCGAGCCGACGAACCCTGCGCCTCCCGTTACAAGAATACGTTTGCGGCTATCGTAAAGTCGGGCCAATTGATTTCCTTTTTTCGTTTATTCTGATTGCGCGGCGTCTGCCTGCTCAATGATCAGCAGGCGGATTGTTTGAAAATACCATGCCTTGTAAGCGGCATAGTGGAACCCTGGACCCCCATCAAGGACGCCAAGTTTCGCAAAGTAGGTGAAAGTAAAGTAGAACCACGGGTACCACCACTTTGCGAGGTGCCGGTACTTGAACCTCTGGCGCCCGGTGAAGTGCCCCCAAGCCGATGGGGTCTCATGGAGTTTTGTATAGCGCTGCGCCTCCCAAAGGGCGTAGTCGCGATGCTTTTCAATAAATTTCCCCAAGCCCTTGTAGTCACGGTGATCGATTAGGGAGGTGATCTCGCCAAGCGTGCCGTCAACGAGGGGATGCTCATGGATTTCCATGTCGAGCTGGCTCCAGCCATCCTCGTCTATTTTCTCGTAGAGCGCCTTGCCGACACGGAAAAGCGCGAGCTTGCGCTGTGCCAGACCATACCTGAGCGGTTTGCCCAGAAAGTAGTTTGTGTAAGAGAGCCAGAAACCGCTTTTCGTATTATCCTGCACCGCGGTCGCAATTGTATCGCAAAAGGCGTCATCCACAAACTCGTCCGCATCCAGAAACAGGACCCAGGGCTGCTGTGGTGGCTCGTTGAGTAAGAACCAATTGCGTTTCTTTGGGTACTTTCCATCCCACCGGAAATCGACGACGCGCGCCCCGTAGCTTTGGGCGATCGCGCGGGTCTTGTCTGTCGATCCGCTGTCGATCACAACGATGTCTGCAAACCGGGTCAATCGCGCGAGGCAGCGCGCGAGGTTGGCCTCCTCGTTTTTGACGGGGATGGCGACTGTTACGGGGATGGATCGAGAGAGTGCGTTATCTGGCATTTGGGGCAGCCGCCGGCGTTTGAGTAAGCAAACTGATCATCATGTGAGCGGCTTTTCCGCAACGGCAATCATGGATTTAGCCAGCGCCGGAATACGACCGACGCGGTGAAAGCAAATATTCTGAAAGCCCGCCTCGGTTAGCAATGTGGTCAAAGTCGGAATGGACCAGAACTTGATGTGCCCGTGGTCCCAGAGCGCCGTGAAATGCCTGTCCATCTTTCCAGTGGCGGCGAGGGCGAGGTTTTTCAGGTACCCGTGATAGGGTGTGGAAACGATCGCCGTACCTCCCGGTTCCACGAGGTCGAAAAGCGTTCTTGCATAGTCCTTGGGTGCATAAACGTGCTCGACCACTTCAAGGCTCAAGACGACGGGAAAATGCCCATACTCCGCAGCAAGATCGTCGTATGCCGATCCCTCAGCAAGCCGCAGATCGGGGTAGGCCCTTCGGCCCTCTGCAATCCCCTCAGCCGATGGATCAACCCCCGTCACCGACCAGCCCTGTTTTGCGAGTTGTGCCCCGACACTTCCATTGCCGCAGCCCAGATCGAAGAGCCGGGGGGGGGGGTGCCGTTCGCGAAGCATCGCCAACTCTGCGTTCACTGAAGGCAAAAGATAAGCGTGAGCGTGAGTATTTTGGGCATTGGCATACGCGTAACCCGAGATGGAAGATTGCTCTTTCATATTTCACGTTTTCCTATTTCGCGGATTGGGTTTCCAGCCACAATTGTGCCTAGAGCCACATCCTTGGTAACAACAGCTCGTGCCCCGACGATCGCTCCAATTCCTATGTTGACGCCAGGGCCGATGAAAGCATCTGCGCAGATCCAGGCTTCGGCCCCGATCACGATCGGTGGCTTGACTAGGGGCATGGAAGGATCTCGCCAGTCATGAGTGCCGGCACAAAGATGTGCAAGCTGCGAGATGGTTGCTCTCGGGCCAATCGTGATTGGGCCGAGAGAATAAAGGATTGCTCGGTCGCCCACACCAGCGTGATCGCCAATCGTGATGTTCCATGGAATTGTAATTTGCACCGAAGGATGAAGATGCACCCCCCTGCCGATCTTCGCGCCTGCCAGACGAAGCAGGAACCGGCGCCATCCCCAAAGCGGACGTGGGCTGAACGCAAACAGTGGACTCATCATACCCCAAATAACTCGGCCCGCCTGCTCTTTTGACGTCCACTTTTTTGCCTTGCGGTTGGCCTCAATGTCGAGCGCACGCGTCATGTGGCCAGTCCCCTGAAAGGCTGGCACACCTCCTTGTACAAAGTTGCAAGGGCCGCGCCGATGGCTGCCGGAGAGAAATGCTGCTCCACAAATCGTAGGCCCCTCTCGCGATCAAGGTCACAAGAGATCATATCTGCGGCATTCTTCATACCAGCAGCCAATTCCTTCCCGTTCGGCTCGACGAGAACAGCCAGGTTCCCCTCGACCAGGTCTTCGGCAATTGCCACGCCCTTGCCAAGGACGGCTGGCAACCCCGCAGAGACCGCCTCAACAGCGGCCATGCCAAAACTCTCCGAGAACGAAGCCTGAATATAGATGTCGCCGGCCGCCAGTGCATCGGATTTTTTGCTGCCAGAGACAAACCCCAGCCAGGTGATGCGGTCCGCCACGTTCCGTACTTCTGCTCGCGCCTTGAGACTTGCGGTATAATCTGCCGGGCCGTCGCCACAGACAACGAGGTGAAAGCTGGTGCCTCCAGGAAGTGCCAGAGCGTCAATCGCTGCTTCCAAATTCTTGATCGGATTGAGGCGACCTATGAAGATTGCCAGGCGCTTGCCAACTGTCTCCGGATGACGGGTATGAAAGCCTGCTGGATCTCCGCGTGGTTCAACAGACACAGCGAGCGGAATACGCGCTACCGGTGTTGTGACACCAAGCCCCCCGAATTCTCGGGCTTCGCCCCTACTCGTCATATGTATAATTGCAGCACCGTTCAGAAGTGGGCGCTCGACAAAGGCCATGGAGATGCGCTTGCGCCAAGGCTTGTTTTGCATGCCGTAGAGATTAGCCATGCCGTGAGGAGTTACGATATAGGGAACGCGCTTGTGGCGGCAGATGCGCCCCGCAAGGCTGTTTACATGACTGAAGAGGCCGTGAATGTGTACTAGGTCGTAGTTTGACACGTGTGCTTCAAGCCAAGGCCGCATCGACGGTGTCCAGATATAAAAGTTTGAGCGCTTTCCGAAATAGTGTCGGCCCGCAATTTGCCGTTCCGGCGCATCCTCTGAGAGCCGCCGACTTGGCCCATCGTCATCCGAGGTAGCTAACTCGCAGATAATCTCCTGGGCTTCCAGCCCTTCGATCATCTGTAACACGGCAGACGTGGTCCCGCCGTGGACGGGTGAGAGCGAAGCGATAACGTGAAGTACTCTCAACCGCTGGACCCTCGTGATGCCCATCCAGCGCGCCCGACTTTCCACAATGCGAAAAAAATATTTGACTGAACTACCATGTGTCAATGTCGGCGCGATAAAGCACCCAGTTCTTTGAGTTTTTGATTTCAGGCATATTAGGCCTGACTGGCTTCACAATAACGTTCACGCTTTTCTTTGTCTTGAAGGGGAAAACGCGATCCATCACGGCATTCGCGCTAATAGCTGCCAGTGGATTGTAGCATACCGCTGCGGCCGCAGCTCCTGATCGCTTAAGTATTCGAAACAGCTTAGAAAACGCCTCTGTAATTAGAACCATATCATCGGTGGATGACATGACATCGCCAATAATGGCTACTGGAGCTTTTCGTCTAACTTCGATCTTGAGGCGGAAGCTGACGCGTCCTCCTGCGACCTTAACGGGAACAATCAGTTCGTGCTCTTGCCGAAAACTGCGCCGCCATTCCATAAACTGGGGCCCATTGGCAATTCTAAACTTGGTGGGATCGCAATCGAGAATTTCTTCATCTTCTGCTTGTAACGCCAGATGGTCCATGACCGATTCCGGTTTGGCAGGAATGATGAAGCCAAGCGGATTGAGGATTCTGACGCGCCAAGAAAGACCCTCAAGCGGCAGCCAGCCATTCTTAAGGAAGCTGCCTCGCGATGCGTCAACAGGAAACCCGATCAGGAAGTCGACGTCCTTGCGTTGCTTGAGTATTTCATCTTGTTCCTTTAGTATTTTTCCAAATACACCTTGACCTCGACATTGCGGCGCAACAATCGAATTACCTGATTGCAGAACGTTGTATGTCTGGCCTTCCCGCGTGTATGGCCAGAAAAAAAGAGATTGGATACCGACTAGATTGTCGCCTTGGGTCGCTACAATACGCATCTCACGATTCTTTTGGAAGTCGTGGTCATAGGTTTTACAAAATCGGGCAATGTGGTCCTTGGCATCGCCGCCATATTCAGCAGCATAAAGTTGTCCTGCGGCCCCAATGAAGCGATCATTCCAAATTTCTATTACGATTTTTTCATTCGAATTCAGCATAAAATTTTCTTACTATAGAGAGGGCCAAATGTTGGATTCAGAATTGGCTGAGCCACTGCTTCTGCAGAGAAAAGTAAGTAAATGTTCAATCGGCCATGTGGCCTGAACGTTCTCGCGCCGGATACAAAGTACATCTGGCGTGGTCTCGGAGCGCGCCACATGACAGCCTCGGATTGCTGAAGCACAGGTTCTATATCCCGTCGTTTTGGCTAATTCACCGAGGTTTTTAGGAATGTCCCTAATCGAACCATACGGCCATGCAAAATGTGCGCCTTGGTCGAGCCTGTCCGCCAACACAAGACGGGAGGTCGAGAGCTCGTCGCGAAGAGCGTCTTGGTCAAGTTGGCAGAGTCGGTGATGGCTCATAGTATGGCTGCCGATTTCATGCCCGCGACTGACTAGGGACTCTAGATCGGCCCAGTCTAAAAAGTCAACGAGCGGGCCATGCAACCTGTTTCGGCAGAAGATTTCAATCTTGTGGAGGTCTTTCTCACCTACAATCGAAGGGCATACATAGAACATGCCCCTTGTCCCAAATTCTTCAAGCACTGCTGCGGCCCGCAAATTGTTGCGCATACCGTCGTCGAAGCTAAAGGCCAGAAAAGGCGCGTCAAGCTTCCCAGAATCGATTCGCCAGACGGCGTCGCTAAATGAGACAAAAGTAGAATGCTTTGACAGCGCCGAGACCATTCTTCGGAAAGGTTCGATCTCATCGGCGAAGATGTTGTGAAAACAGAGAACGTGAACGCGCCCGCGCTTTAGATGCTGGCGTGCTCCTGAGGCTCTCTGGACGAGGCCCATGGTATTCAACACGCTCCCGCGGATCCGTGCTCTAAGGCTACGGTCGCTTGAAGTGTGGTCGATGTAGGTAGAAAAGTCGCTCATTTTGTAGTCTTCGATTGGTTAGGCCGCAAAGCGGCGGCAGTAAGGTCTATCAACTGCCTTAATTCTGCCGAGAACCGTTTGGGGCCAAACTGTGTGCCGCGCTCTCGCGAAATAGACTGTGCGATCGCCCATTGATCTTCGGAAAAACCGGCAATCCTGTGCAGCGCAATGGCCATTTTTTCCTCGTCATTTGAAGGGAACGTTACAGCATTTCCAGGTGTTGCAAAATCCTCCAATGATCCAATCGAATTAGAGAGCGCTAGCGCACATCCGGAAAGCGCGGCCTCATGGACGACTACTCCCCAATGTTCTTGCCGCGATGGCAGGACAAGGCAGCGTGCATTTCGAAGCTTTTCGGACACATCTTTTGGTTGGAGGAATTGGTGTACCTTGATCGCTGGGTGCTCTGGTATTTCCTCACGGTCCGGACCTTCACCATACATCTCCAGAGTCCAATCGCTTTTCACCTCGTGGAACTTTGCAAAGGCTCGCGCCAGGCCCAATACGTTCTTACGCCGGATGAGCCGACCAATATAGATGAACGTCTTAGGTCTTTCAGTGATGGGGGGACCATCAAAAAATAGTGCGGGATCAGCCCCATACATTCCGGGCACGATGCGCTCGCTGGGGTATCCCATGGCGCTAGAATACTTAATTCCAGACCGGCCTGCCGTCATAACACCAGAGAAGTGACGCCGAAGCATCAGCCGGTGACGAATGTTATCAAGAAACTTTTGACGGAATGATCCGGTCCAATTGTTGTCCGACGCTAGAAATAAATGTCCACCAGCCTGTCGGACCTGCTGACTCAGTGCCCAGAAAGACGGCACAAAGAAGCCGCCCAGTAGAAGGTAATCAGGTGGACGCAGTCCAAGATCATCCCATTTGATGCCTCGATCTGCAGGGGTTATCCAGTGCACAGACTTGCCAAGGGATTTTTCCATTCCCTCTACTGGAACATCCGGTCGTGTGGCAACGACCTCAACGCGCCCGTCGAAGTCTTGGATTAGTTGCCTGACAAGCCGCGCAGTATAGTCCGGAAAGCCACTGGCCGCTATTACAAGCAGGGTCAACGGACGCTTACCCTTCCGTTTGTATCAGCATTCCATCTTGTTTTTCGGCGACTAACGAGGAGCCGGTCTGCAATGAAGTTCATGGTCCATCTCGGATCTGTGATAAACTTTCCGACACGGCGAAAACCAGAACTCTTCAAGGGGAACCCATGGTTACGTCGGATGCGGGTAAGATCGTTGAGATACCGCTTTTCATGAATCTCCCCATGTCCTCCGCCAGACAGGCTGGTATCATGGAATCGAAAGACACCAAACTTCTCATCCGTCAGTTTAAAATGTTGCGATTGCTTCAGCATCTCACATAGTAATTCATAGTCCCAACAAGTGCGGTTTCTCGAGTTGAATCCTCCAATCTTGTTAAATACCGCCATTCTGAACGAGAGGCCGTGCTGAACCATAAGACTCTGTCCGGAAAGTAGCTTGGGCAGGCTCAGACGGGTTGGCAGTACTTCCCGCAGGGGCTCGCCAGCACCATCCACCATCCAAGCGCCGCCGAGCAGGATGTCGATATGCGGGGAACCCTGCCAGAGACGCTGCATCCGTCCGACAGCTCCTGGCAGGAGAAAATCGTCGGAGTTGATGAAATATCCAATATCGCCAGTTGCGCGCCCAAAACCTTTGTTGAGCCCATCGGCCGGGCCTTCATCGGGCTCGAAGATGACATGGTCGATGCGGTTGCCATAGCTCTCTATCAGATCCCGGCTGCCGTCCGTGGAACCGGCATCGACCACGATATATTCTACCTGCCCGTCCTTTTCAGAAAGAACAGAATCGATACATTTTCGAAGATATTCCTTCTGATTGAATGAAATTGTGACAATGGAGATTTTTGGTCTCATGAGCGTACAAACTTTTTGGATGTAACTTGCAACTGTTTCATTATCCCGTGCTGAGCATCAATGAACTGAAAATGCCGCATTGCAAAGACGAGCACAGCGATCCTGAGCGCAATATCCATCCGATGCGGTCCTGGAGAAAACAGCACGTCCCAAATGGTTGACAGCGCCATCAGGGCATAGAGCGGCGTCAAAGGGTGGCGGAAACCGCTGGTTCGGACCAATATATAGATGGCAAGACCCAAGACTGCGAGCCAGCAAAGCATTGCCAAGAGGCCAGCGTCGGCCCATGCGCCAAAAAGATGACTATGGCTCGGGGTGCCGAGGGACCATTCGTTCCCCTGCCTGCTCTGAAATATTGCATCAGCATCGCGTTCGTTGCCTCCCGCTAATGCTTCCGCGCTTATCCTCGCGTAGAAGCTATAAATTTGCGGATCTACCACACCGGGGCCAAAGCCCAGAAGTGGTCGTTGGCCGATTGCATAGATCGCCGTGACCGTGTCAGGGCGCGCCGCCGCCCAGAAACCTGATGAAACCGAGGCCTGGCTCAGCGTTTTCCGCGTCATCTCCTCTGTCAGCCAACCATTTTCGGCCAGAGAGAGCAAGACTTTCGGACCGCTCCAGCCGATGAAACCGATCATAGCCACCGCACCGACCGTGATCAGAAAACGGAAATCTCTCGGGTGCTGCCTGCGCCGCAACTGAGCGAGAAACGTGACACCAGCCACAGCGATCGCAACTACTGCGAGGGACCTGCTCGACATCATGATATGCACGCCAGCCAGAGTGATAAATGCCAGAGGCGCTAGTCTTTGCCATCGTGGTTTGACGGCAAAGACAAGCGCCAGGGCGATCATCGCAGCAAAGCCGAGCCCAAGTCGCCAAGGCACTGTTTGATAGTTTCGCGATACGCCGGTGCCCGTCAACAAGATGAAGATGTAGGAAAGACAGTAGCCGGCCAGAATGTAGATCAGCCATTTCATGTTGCCACGGATCATGCCCTGTACGGCCAGCAGCAGGATGGCCAGGATCACATATGTGCCCGCCCTTGCTATGATGGCGGAACCCGGTGATCCGTGTATCAGACCTGATACCAGTTGCATCAGACCAGAGATCAGAAAAAGATAAATCAAGATGGCGTTGAAGCCCTTCATCTCCTTCATGAGCCGCTTGATATGCAAGGCGGACCAAAGGATCAGGATCGCTTCGACATAGCGAAGCTGCCCCGCGAAGGAGAAGGAGGGGCCATAGACGGCAAAGAGAAATAACAACCGCAGCCCCGACGCACTGAAGCGGGCGGAGTGTCCAGGCTGTGTGCCCTGGTAGCCGAAGTGTTGGACTGCGGATGTCATCTGGTTCAAGTCTTCAGGAACACGGCGTCGTAGTACAGCACCGAACCGTCCGGCGCTGCATGCTGCTGGAGACATCCCTCGAAGCGGAAGCCAAGCTCGTGGAGCAGTGTATAAACATCGTGAAAATCCGGCTGGCCCTCGTAAAGCTCCGCCGACTGGATCTCTACAACACAAGCTGTGGCCCTGGCCAGCGTTTCTAAGCCGCCGCGAATGACCCGGTCCTCGAACCCTTGGACATCGATCTTGACCAGAATCTCGTCATCAAGGTCGAGGTCGGCCACGGCGTCATCGAGCCGCCGGATTTCCACCTCGATCTTCCGGGTCTCTGCAGTCTCGGGGAAGGCTTTTGCATTACGTGCCGTACCGGCCAGGAGCGAGGAGGCAGGCAGTGCATTGGGGGCGAGGTTAAAGGAAAGCCGACCTGCTTCCTCACCCAGTCCGAAATTATGCGCCACGATCCGTCCTCCCGAGGCTTCGGCGCGTCCATTGAGAGCCGCGAAGCCATCCGGTGTCGGTTCGAAGGAATGGATGATTGCCCGGGGAAAGCGGGGCATCAGGATGGACTCGGCAAAGCCCCCCCGGCAGGCACCGATGTCAAGCACCGCCCGGAACGGCCGATCGGGCAGTCCCAACCAGAGTGCCTCTGGTATCATGGAGCGCATCTGGATGTCATAGCCAAAGGGGTTCAAGGCGCGGCTGAGCGCCGCCTTGGCTGGTCGGTTTACAAATTTAGTCATGAAATTCATGGCGTTGCGTGACCTTTTGTTCGGGAAAGGCTTGCGAGAAGTGCTCGCAAGGGAAGAGTGGCCAACATCATGGAACCCGTTGCAAAGACCGGAAGCACCTGAATTGCAATCTCTGCGGTTTGTGTCCATCCTCCGCGGTCCACAATGTAGAGAAGCGAGGTGCAAGCGGCGGCTGTAAGCAGTGGCAAAAAAAGAGGTGGCCGGATGCCGGAACCGGTCTGTTCCGATCGGGCTTGGGCGGCAGCATACCACAGTTGTGCGCTCGACGTCGTGAGCGCCAGCGCGATGCCGGTGAGTGCTCCAACAATTCCGAACAGGCTGCCCCCCAGCACTCCCAGACCGAGCGCACCGAGTGTCATGATGATGTGTGAGACGAAGAGGGGGCGAAGCTGGCGACGGCCCTGGAACAGGAAATAGGCTGGTGCGGCAAGAAGATTGGTGAACCAGCCCGCTGATAAGAGCCACAACATGACAAGGAACAGGGGGTTCGGCTCACTCAGTATTATGGTCGCAAGCAGGGGGCCGGCAGCGAGCAGAGCAGAGAATGTGACGAGACCCAAAAGCTGAAACTGCCATTCGGTTTGGCGTAGGAGCCCTGCGATATTCTGGCCCTCATGCCCCAACCGCGCAAAGGCGGGAACCAGGAACTGGCCCATCGACAGGACAAGGCTGCGCGCCGTCACCACCAGTCGGGCTGCCAACTCGTACAGAGCGACCGCCGCGAGCCCGCCATACGCGTTGACGATCAGTCGCGAAAGCGGCTCGATCGCCAGTTGGAAGAGGCTCAAGGCCAGAGATTTTGCGCCATAGACACACATCTCGCGCAGCAAGGTCAGGCGCAGCCCTCCGCCATGGGGCCGCAGGATCAGTTGCCACCAAAGCCAGAGCCCGACCAGAAGAACAAGGGCAGCCTGCAACGCCTGGGCTGCGACGGCCCCCCAAAGACCGAAACGGGGCACCATAATCAGGACGAGAAGAAAGAAGACCAGCGCTCCGCCGACTGTGAGAGAGGCCTTAACGGCGATCCGCTCGAATCCAAGGAACGCAAGCGAGAGCGTACCGCCAACGCTCATCATCCAGAAGGTCAGGGTCATGAGCGGTAGGATCTGGCGCACGACTTCCACCTGCTCCGGCCCGACCAGCCGATCTGCGAAGAGATGAATTGCGCCATAGCCCAACAGGGCCATGACAAGATATCCCGCTGTCGCTGCCGCCGTGGCGGTGGCCGCATAGGCACTCGCGCGCTCGGGCTCGCCCAGGCCCCGTGCCTGGGCCACAAAGCTCGACAGGCCACGGGACCAGAAGTCGGCGGCCCGGGAGAACCCCAGGATCGAATTGATCAGCACCCACAGCCCGACGGCCTCCGCCTCGGCGATCCGGATGAGCGCCGCATAGATGGCGAACTGGAGGAATGCCACGCAGGCAGTCTCGCCCACGACGATGGCCGAGGGTGAGTGCATCAGGGTGCGTAGCGAGCGCAGGAATTTAGCCCCGGGTGCCATCAACCTCGGCCAGCCTCTCGGTGTGTACCAGCAGAAGGTTCTGATACCCGTACCTATCCGCGACGATGTGGGGCTTGAGGGCGAAGTCTTCGAATTCGAAGACGCGGTAGCCGCGCTCGATGAGACTTTCGATGAGCGGATGCGCCTCGCTGCCCTCGGTGTCGCCAGTCTCCAGGATCAAGGCAGGTTTCAGGCTCTCTATTGTGCACTCGGCTCCGGCCAGGACGTCCGCCTCGGCATTCTCCGCATCGATTTTGATAAGGTCGAGCCTGTCCAGAGCCAGATCCCCGACGATCTGGTCTATAGGCCGCATCGCTACCTCGACGTCCCCTCGAGGGGTGAAGGCGCCACTACGTTCGGCTTCGGAGGTGGCGAAGGCCGAGCCAACCAGCCCAAAATCCTTGAAGGTAAGCGTTCCAGCCTCGCGCCCGGCGGCCGCGGGGATCAAGTGGTGGTGGCAGGGTGCAGAACGCTTCGCCATGTTGCCTGCCAGAATTTCGCGCGTCTTCGGCATCGGTTCGAATGTGATCACTGTGCCGTCGGCCCCTATCAGCTCGGCACCAAGCATTGAAAAAAAGCCAAAGTGTCCGCCGACGTCGATGAAGGTTCCGCCCGGTCGCAACGAGGCCAGAAGGTAAAAGGCGACGTCTTCCTCAAAGTAGCCATAGCGCCAGATATTAACACTTACCATATCTGGAAGGACCACATTCTGACGCCGACCGAAGAAGGTTTCGGCCAAACGGGGCGCCTCGATACCCAGTCGGCGCAACAGATAAGGGCCCCCGATCCTGTTGGGCCGTTTCGCCAACCCGACCCAGCGGTTCTCGCGCTGAGCTGACTTGGCCAATTTCAAAGTAGCTAGCAAGTCCACGTTCATCGTGTTGCCCCCATGCCCGTTTCAGATCCCAGCTCGCCAATCCGATGCTGCCAGTGTTGCATTCGATCTTCTAAAGCGCGTTTTTCATCAGTACCAAAGAGGCGCTGCCAGTCCCCGTCGCGACCGCCGGTTTCCGAGATGTGGTCTGAATGCAACTCCGTCTTGCGGTCAATCCGGAAACGGCCGGACAGGCGGCCGAGCAGAGTCAGCAGAGGGTTGCGGCGGCGCGCGGCGAGATGTTCAGAGACGGTTTCGAGCGCATTGTGCTGCAGGATCCTGGCACGGATCTCTGGCGTGAGCGACGTACCGAGATGAGCGGCGATCTCTTCCAGAGCCTGGGGCATCGCGTGGTACAGCCTATCATAAGGCTGAATCAGGATACGTGGCAGGGCGGCGATCTGCACATGAATGTCGATCATTGCATCGAGGTCGCTCAGGATCTCATCGAAGCTCTTGTTCCACTTCTTTCGGATCGACGCCGCGATGTCGCGCAGGTCGCGATGGGTGAAGAGGAGCGTTACCCGGTTTGTGTAGAAGGCTGGTTCAAGCGGCGGTTCGTGGGTCTTGAGAATATAAAGGCTCTCTGCCTCGCGCATCTCTTCCAGTCGTGCCTTGGTTTCGGGCGATCGAAAGCCTCCAAGATAGCCGACCCGCGTGGCGTGACCCACCGCCTCCAGAGCCTCGGATGCGAGATTATACTGCAGGGTCGAGCCCGAGCGCAGCATTCCATTGCAGATGACAAGCATCACACTGTTCCTTCTTGAACCCGGTCCAATGCGGCAAGCATCCGGCCTGCCACCGCGTCCCAATCGTAGCGTTCAAGTACCCGGGCCTGAGCGGCACGGGTAAGCACGTCTAGATCCGCCTGCGGCCTTGAATAGGTGGCAAGAACAGCCTGAGCGAGCAGATCCGGGTCTGGTTCGGATATCAAGACTCCGAGGCGCCCGTCATCGGTCATTTCCGGCAGCGCCGCGACATGCAAAGACACGACCACGGCGCGGGCCTTCATTGCTTCCAGGTAAACCTGCCCCCACGGATCCGCCAGCATCGGCTGGACCAACATCGAGGCACCGTGGAAATAGCCGTTCAGGACATCGCGCTCGACGAACCCGTGCACCTCGACTCCGTCCATTCCGGCAGCCGTCGCCTGCGCCTCGTCGTTACCGATCAGGATGAGCTTGGTCTCGGGCCGGGCGGTTCGGATCTTGCGAAACGCCGCGAGCACGAGATCGCCGCCTTTACTGGAAAAAAGGTGTTTGGCAACAAAAAGAAGGTGCCCCTTTTCAAAGCATTTCTCGCCAGTGAATGGCGGCGAAAAGCCGGCGCCGCAGCCCACGGCTATCACCCGCTCTGCGGCAACGCCGTAATGTGAGACGATATCGTCGCGGACATGGGTGGAAAATGCGAAGACTCGATGTGCGCCTTGCAGCGTATACCGTTCCAGGCGGTCAATTTCGGCTGAGGCTGCAGGGGCATATCCAGGCGAAACCGCAGAGGAGTCGAGCAGATGCCAGGTGTTGTCGATCCAGATGCAATAGGGGATGTTCTGATCCACCGGTGCATCGAGCGTCGAGGTGCAAAGCACTATCTGCACGCCCTTGCGCTTTGCCTCTGCCCCCACCGCCGCCGCGCGTCGACGCCTGGCCGGCTCGAACAAGGAGATCGCATTCCAAGGATATCCGCGGGCCAGACTGCCAACGGCCTGCGCTGCCTTGAAAGGCAAACCCAAATTTGAACTATCGAACCCTTCCACCGATACCCCCCGAACACGCAGGGCTCGCGCGATGTGAGCAGGCGCGTTCGACCAAGTTCGCGCGTCATCAGGGTCGCCTGCAGGAGAAGTGAGGAGGATTCTCATTTAGGCCGCCGGGCCTCGAGCGCCAGTTCATCATGACCAGCATCGACAAATCGGCCCTTTTCTTCGACAAGGGCGAACGCAGGATCCTCGGCAGTGCCTAAGGTGGTACGGTGGATGTCCGTAAACCCTGCAGATTTTAATAGCACACTCATAGCAGCTTCATCATACATCCAGCGGTGATCGGCATTGCCGAGGGCAAGGCGTAGCCGATTCATTAGCCCCCTCATTTGCGTTTCCTGCCCTAGATAACAGGCGCGCATGAAATTATCTGCAGCCACCGAATCGCCATTCGCCGTAGCGTCAAGGTAAGATCTGGCCCGCCAAGCCAGATCCGGGACTACCAGCCGGAAGACTCCACCTGGCCGCAGCATATCGAAAGTGTTTCTCAACGCTAAGATTATGCCGGACCGATCGATATGCTCAAGCACGTGGCTACAATATACCGCTTTAGCGCTCGCCTTGGGCACGGGTAGACCCCTCACAATGTCACCATAGCGTACAGCCTTGGGAAACAATCGTTTGCCGCTTGTGTCTAAAGCAGAACCAAGCAGAAGCATTCTCTCTGCTCTAAGCCGTGGTGAAGCGTCGAAATTGAGCCAACCATCTGGGCAGGATAAGCCACAGCCGTACTGAATATTAAGAGAAGAATCCATGGAAAAGGCCTTGGGTTATTTGCAATCTATATTGGCTCGGGTGATGAGATCGGCCCCCGACGGCCTCGATGTATCAAGATGGGTCTGCGAAGATTTACAATGGAATACGGATAGGTCGGAGAGGATCACGGTCAGGAGAATCGCTTTTGGAACCGAAAGGTCGCAATGACCGCGCAAAACGACACTCTTAGCCTGCGAGTGCAACGAGAACGCACGGTTCGTTCCCAGTACGTTCACGTTCAAAATCCAAAAGCGATTGCCCTGTGATCACGGTCGGGCTCGATCTGACGAAGAGTGTATACTAGGCGCAATGTCGCCTCCGACACATGCCCCTGCCCCAAATACCCATCTAAGCTATTGATATTGTTATTGCTAGGGGCGTCTATTTTTCTCTTCTTAAGACTTTTGAGCGCCCTAAATGGCCGATAACATAAAAGCCGTGAAAGATAATATCGTAATGAAGTGCAAAAGGTGGCCTTTAAACTTCTGAAGGGTTTCTACAAAGCCTTCCGAAGTACATCAGCTTTGTCGGTCTTTTCCCAAGTGAAATCAGGTAGCTCACGGCCAAAATGTCCGTATGCAGCCGTTTGTTGATAGATTGGCCGCTTAAGATCTAGCATTTTAATCAACCCACCGGGGGTTAAGTCAAAGTGCTCTTGTACAAGCAGAGAAATTTCGGGATCCGTTAATTTCCCTGTCCCAAACGTGTCGATCGAAATTGAAGTAGGTTCACTGACGCCAATCGCGTAAGAGATTTGAATTTCACAACGTTCCGCTAAACCTGAGGCTACAATATTCTTAGCTACATAGCGGCCAGCATAGGCAGCTGAGCGGTCTACTTTTGATGGGTCTTTGCCAGAGAATGCACCACCACCATGGCGTGCCATACCACCATACGTGTCCACAATAATCTTACGGCCTGTAAGGCCGCAATCCCCGACAGGGCCACCAATAACAAAGTTGCCTGTTGGGTTAATATGGAATTTTGTATCGCTGGATAACCATTCGCTTGGAAGTACTGGCTTAATAATTTCTTCCATTACCGCTTCGCGCAAATCGCTTAAGCTGATGGATGGATCATGCTGTGTTGATAGTACTACTGCATCTATGCCGACGGGTTTGTCATCTACGTACCGGAGGGTCAGCTGGCTTTTCGCATCTGGGCGTAACCACGACAACTGGCCATTTTTTCTTACTTTAGATTGCTGTTCTACCAATCTGTGCGCATAGAAAATTGGTGCTGGCATGAGCACTTCTGTTTCACTGCTGGCATACCCAAACATCAAACCTTGGTCGCCAGCACCTAGCGCCTTATCATCTGCCTCATCAACACCCATCGCAATATCTGATGACTGCTTACCTATGGCATTGATAATGGCACAAGATGCGCCATCAAACCCTACATCACTGCTGTTGTAGCCAATGTCTAGGATCACTTCTCGAATGAGTTCTTCCAAATCTATGTACGTAGACGTTCGAACTTCCCCTGCCACGATGGCCATGCCCGTTTTTACCATGGTTTCTACGGCAATACGTGCTTCTGGATCATCTTTAAGCATTGCATCGACAATCGCATCAGAGATTTGATCAGCCAATTTATCTGGGTGGCCTTCGGAGACAGACTCAGAGGTGAAAGTATTGTTGTTACGAGACATTAAAGATCTTTCATTTAGTAGCGGTAATGCTCTGGCTTGAACGGGCCATCCGGTGCCACGCCGATGTAGGCGGCCTGCTCGGGATCGAGTTTGCTCAGCTTCACGCCGATCCGGTCGAGATGCAGGCGCGCGACCTTCTCGTCCAGATGCTTGGGCAGGATGTAGACTTCGTTCTTGTACTGGTCGCCGCGCATCCACAGTTCCATCTGTGCCAGCACTTGGTTGGTGAAGGACGCGGACATGACGAAGGACGGGTGGCCCGTGGCGTTGCCGAGGTTCAGCAGGCGGCCTTCGGACAGCAGGATCAGACGATTGCCGTTGGGCATCTCGATCATATCTACCTGTTCCTTGATGTTGGTCCACTTGTGGTTCTTGAGGGCCGCGACCTGAATTTCGTTGTCGAAATGGCCGATGTTGCCGACGATGGCCATGTCCTTCATCTCGCGCATGTGCTCGATGCGGATCACGTCCTTGTTGCCGGTGGTGGTGATGAAGATGTCAGCGGTACCCACCACGTCCTCCAGCAGGACCACCTCAAAGCCGTCCATCGCGGCCTGAAGTGCGCAGATCGGATCGACTTCCGTGACTTTCACCCGCGCCCCAGCCCCCTGAAGCGACGCAGCCGAGCCCTTGCCCACATCGCCGTAGCCCAAGACAACAGCGACCTTGCCCGCCATCATCGTATCGGTCGCGCGGCGGATGCCGTCCACGAGGCTCTCTTTGCAGCCATACTTGTTGTCGAACTTCGACTTGGTTACGGAATCGTTCACGTTGATCGCGGGGAAGGGCAATTGACCGTTCTTGAACAGATCATACAGGCGGTGCACGCCTGTCGTTGTCTCCTCGGAAACGCCAACGATCTGGTCCCGCATCTTGGTGAACCAGCCGGGGCTTTCTTCCATCCGCTTTTTGATCTGCGCCTTGATGGCGACCTCTTCCTCGGACTGCGGCACGGCGATGATCTCTTCGCCGGCTTCAGCACGCGCGCCGAGCAGAATGTAAAGTGTCGCATCGCCGCCATCGTCGAGGATCAGGTTCGGTCCCTCGGGAAACTGGAAGGACTTGTCCAGATAACCCCAATGTTCTTCGAGCGACTGCCCCTTAATCGCGAATACGGGCGTACCGCCCTCTGCAATCGCGGCGGCGGCGTGATCCTGGGTCGAGAAGATGTTGCACGAAGCCCAGCGTACATCTGCGCCAAGAACAACCAATGTCTCGATAAGCACGGCCGTCTGGATTGTCATATGCAAGGAACCGACGATGCGCGCACCGTCAAGGGGTTTGCTGTCACTGTACTCGTCGCGCAGCGCCATCAGGCCGGGCATCTCGGTCTCGGCGATGTCCAGTTCCTTCCGCCCGTAGGCAGCAAGGGCGATGTCTTTTACGATATAGTCTTTGGTCAAGGTCTTTACCTATTGCTGATTATGAAATTTCATTTTGCCGGTAGCCCAATGCGCGTGTCTTTTTATAGTATGGAAATTCTCCAAAAGCCCGATACCATAAACTATGGGACAGAGCGGTCGAAACGTGCTGTTCCAACGTCAATTTATCCCGTACAGGTCACGCGTAAAAACTTTTGCCTGCACCGGCAAAAGCGCCTCCTCCAACCGATTGCTCAAAATCAGATCGGCGCGGTTCAAAAATGCATCACAATCCCGCACCACTTCCGAATTATAGTAGCGCTCTTCAGTCAACAGCGGCTCATACAGGATCACCTCTACGCCTTTGGCTTTTAGGCGCTTCATCACACCCTGGATCGCGGAACTGCGTGTGTTGTCCGAGCCTTGCTTCATCGCAAGCCGGTAAATCCCAACCACTTTTGGCGCTCGCTTGAGGATTTCTTGCGCAATGAAGTCCTTGCGGGATGAATTGGCGTCCACAATGCCCTGCATGATGTGCTGCGGCACGTTTTCGTAGTTGGCGAGGAGCTGCCGCGTGTCTTTAGGCAAACAATACCCGCCATAGCCAAACGATGGGTTGTTGTATCCGTTTCCAACACGCGGATCATGACAGACACCATCGATGATCTCGCGCACATCCAAGCCACGTGCGAGACCAAAGCTGTCAAGCTCGTTGAAGAAGGCGACGCGCATGGCAAGGTAGGTGTTGGCAAAAAGCTTGATTGCCTCAGCTTCGGTGGATCCGGTCAACAAGACGGGTACGTTCGGATCGAGGCTCGCTTCCTTGAGCAAGCCCGCGAAGCGCTCAGCCTGCGGCCCGCGACCACCAACTACAATGCGGCTGGGGTGCAGGTTGTCGTGCAGCGCCTGACCTTCACGCAGGAATTCGGGTGAGAACAGGATGTTGTCGTCATCCCGCTGCGCACGAAGTTCTGCAGTGAAACCAACCGGAATGGTCGACTTGATCACGATCGTGGCGGTTGAGTTCCGCGCGCGCGCTTGGTCTATCACTGCTTCAACAGAGCTTGTGTCGAAATAATTTTTGTCAGGATCGTAGTCAGTGGGCGTTGCCACGATAATAAAGTCCGCCTCTGAGTAGGCAGTCTTTGGATCGGTCGTCGCCACCAGGGACAGGTCTTTACGCCCCATCACTTCTTCCATTGCCGCATCGACCACCGTAGGGCGACCGGCATTGACCTGCGCGACCCGGTCCTCATCGATGTCGAGTGCAACCACGTGGTGGCTGCGTCCGAGAAGTACGGCGAGGGACATGCCCACATAGCCCAAGCCAACAATGGTGATTTTGTGTTTTTCTGTCATAATTTTAGATGGTGCTTTATTGGCGAACGCCACGGCTCAGCAAAGAGCATTTGCAGGTGGCTTTTGACAATCCCGGCAAACTATTTGCCGTTCCGCGAGGTGCCCAGTTCACCGACTTCCTGGCTCAGTTCGTCGATTTCGGACTTCAGCGCCTCGTATTCTTCCACCTTGCGCGCAAGAAAGCGCTTCGTGATGGCGGCCTTTTCGGCAATGCCCTTCGGCGTCAGAACGTAGGCATAGCGCCGCTTGTCCTCAGCGGCAGTGAAATTGCCCAGCTTGAGGAGACCTTTTTCAATCAATGCGTTCAGCACGTAGTGCGTGCCACCGACACTGATCCCTGCGGCCTCAGCCAGCTCACGCTGTGACATTTCCGGATTGTCTTGAAGAAGCCGAAGGACGCGGAAATGCGTGTCTTCCTGGAGCTTGCTGCGCTTACTGGTCATTGATGTGTGATGCTTTTTCTCAGGCTACCGCACAAGGACTGCCTGAGGGCGCCTTGGGGTATGCAAGATTCAATTTGTCGCAAATTAACGTCATCGTTCAGTTTCGAGCGATAGCATGATACTGCGACCGCGAACAGCCCCAATTTGAAATATTCTGAAAAAAAGATATCTCGCACCGTGCAACGGATCTTGCCATCCCAGTCTTGACCAGTTCGCTGTATCTCTCGCACCCCACTTCACTTTGGCGCAGAAACTGAGAACGATATGCGACGCGTTCATAGTTGAGCGGGGTGTGATGCGCAAGCCTGAGCAGCATCCGCTTTGAATGCGGCCCAAGAGAGCCAGCAAGGGCCGGGACGCCCAGCTTCAAAAACTCAGGGTCACCGCACTTTTGTCGAGGTTTCGCTGTCCCGAGACCGTCTTCACTCCTGCTCCACAAGCTCGTCACCCCCGTCGCTTTGACGACCTGAGCCCGCCTGTACATCCTGCTCTGCGTGGTGTTGCCCTGCAGCCCCCAATTCCTGCCGTTCAGCCTGTTCAACAGCCTCCTCCATGCTGAGGGTGTTCAAAACAAGATCAAATTGCTCGAGAATTTCTCCCGCATGGCGGGCGACGTATGAGCGGACGGCTTCGTTTTCCATCAGCTTTTTCAGGTAGCCCTTGGCGACGACGAGGTTCAGCAACTCCGAGCCGTAATTATCTTCGGCATGCTTGTATTTCTCCTGCACCTGGCTCATCTCGCGTTCGAGCCTGACGATTTGCTCCAGCGGGTCGCCTTTGGGCTGCTCCGGCCGGGGCGGGGTGTAATCGTTGCGCTGTTCCGGTGGCGTCGCCTTAAGTAGGGCGTCCGCATGGGCAGACGTGATCGTGTTGGCCGCAATCATCAACTCGACCGCCTCGATCTGCCGGGCTGCTTTCATCTTGCGCAGATGCCGGGTCACGTCCGGCGTGAACTGGTGATCCTGCAAGAGTTCCACCGCCTTGGGGCAAATCCCGTGCAGCAAGTTGATTCTGCTGTTGATCGTCGAGAGGTTGACGTTGAAGGCGCGCGCCAGCCGTTCCTTGCTGACGCCTTTGTCGATCGCGCGACGCAGCATGTAATGCTCTTGTACCGTTGAAAGCCGATTGATGCGATGATTGTAGGTGTAGGTCTCGAAATCCTTGGCGATCAGGCAGGGCGCGGTGTCTTGGCCCAGCTCCTTCAGTGCCAGCACGCGCAGATTGCCATCCAGCAGCAGAAACCCCGGCGCATCCGGATCG